>Ga0335071_10000017_pt1 | contig 268338 bp, 201 predicted proteins | sample Lox_Sample_15_FD_206724 | JGI IMG/M metagenome (GOLD analysis project Ga0335071, IMG submission 206724) | Soil microbial communities from Loxahatchee National Wildlife Refuge, Florida, United States - Lox_Sample_1.5 | ecosystem: Environmental > Terrestrial > Soil > Wetlands | place: USA...
CTCCTCTGTCCAAAATTTCAAAAGAACGTTCGATCTTGTGGAGCTAACCGGGATCGAACCGGTAACCTCCTGGTTGCAAACCAGGCGCTCTCCCAGTTGAGCTATAGCCCCGACACGTCTGACGTGGGCCTAAGTGGAGTTGAACCACTGACCTCACGCTTATCAGGCGTGCGCTCTAACCAACTGAGCTATAGGCCCTGGAAAGCAAATCAAAAATGAAACATCAAAGAGCAAAGATCGAAGAGCTTTTTGGTTTCTTCTCTGTGTTTTTGCTCTTTGCTATTTCATCTTTCATTTCTGACCCCGCATCTCACAACGAATGCGGAGAGCAAAAATAAAGTGTGCACAGCAGCAAGTAATTACGCTCAAGGAATTTATTCTAAGTTGATATAGCCCTCGCCTTTCGGCGGGGCGGTCTCCTTAGAAAGGAGGTGATCCAGCCGCACCTTCCGATACGGCTACCTTGTTACGACTTAGCCCCAGTCACTGGTTTTACCTTAGGCACCTCCGTCCCTTGCGGGTTCGGACAGCGACTTCGGGTACCCCCAGCTTCCATGGCTTGACGGGCGGTGTGTACAAGGCCCGGGAACGTATTCACCGTAGCGTGCTGATCTACGATTACTAGCAATTCCAGCTTCATGAGGGCGAGTTGCAGCCCTCAATCCGAACTGAGACCACTTTTTTGGGATTAGCTCCACCTTGCGGTATTGCAGCCCTTTGTAGTGGCCATTGTAGCACGTGTGTGGCCCTGGGTGTAAGGGCCATGAGGACTTGACGTCATCCCCACCTTCCTCTCTACTTGCGTAGGCAGTCCATTTAGAGTGCCCAGCATTACCTGATGGCAACTAAATGTAGGGGTTGCGCTCGTTGCAGGACTTAACCTAACACCTCACGGCACGAGCTGACGACAGCCATGCAGCACCTGTACAAGACCCCTTGCGGGTAATCCCCTTTCAGGGACTAGAATCTTGCTTTTCAAACCCAGGTAAGGTTCTTCGCGTTGCATCGAATTGAACCACATGCTCCACTGCTTGTGCGGGCCCCCGTCAATTCCTTTGAGTTTCAACCTTGCGATCGTACTCCCCAGGTGGAATACTTAATGCGTTAGCTTTGGCACCGAGCCTTTCGACCCGACACCAAGTATTCATCGTTTAAGGTGTGGACTACCAGGGTATCTAATCCTGTTTGCTCCCCACACTTTCGAGCATGAGCGTCAGTAATGGACCAGGCGACCGCCTTCGCGACCGGTGTTCTTCATGATATCTACGCATTTCACCGCTACACCATGAATTCCATCGCCCTCTTCCACACTCAAGACTTGCAGTATCGGAGGCAGTTTTACAGTTAAGCTGTAAGATTTCACCACCGACTTGAAAGCCCGCCTGCGCTCCCTTTACACCCAGTGATTCCGGACAACGCTCGGATCCTACGTATTACCGCGGCTGCTGGCACGTAGTTGGCCGATCCTTACTTTAGAGGTACCGTCAATCCCGAAGAACGGGACATTCTTCCCTCTCTACAGAAGTTTACGACTCAAAGAGCCTTCATCCTTCACGCGGCGTCGCTGCGTCAGACTTTCGTCCATTGCGCAATATTCCTCACTGCTGCCTCCCGTAGGAGTCTGGACCGTGTCTCAGTTCCAGTGTGGCTGATCATCCTCTCAGATCAGCTACCCATCGCAGACTTGGTGAGCCGTTACCTCACCAACTATCTAATGGGTCGCAGGCCCATCCATTGGCCCCCTTACGGGGTTTAACAACATCTCCATGTGGAGCCGCTGCATCATCCGGTATTAGCCCCGCTTTCGCGGAGTTATCCCAGACCAAAGGGCAGGTTACCTACGTATTACTCACCCGTGCGCCGGTTTACTAAAGATATTGCTACCTTATTCTCCCAGACTTGCATGTGTTAGGCACGCCGCCAGCGTTCGTCCTGAGCCAGGATCAAACTCTCCGTTGTAATTCAATAGCTTGAGTTATCAACTTCGAGTAAGATTAAGTTGGCTTATTGTATTAATTAGCCAAGGTTAAAACCTTGATTGTAATTGACTTAGAAGCTGTGCACACTAATTTTCAAAGAACAAAATCTTGGTGAAACAAAAGCCCGTTTCTAAACGGGCTTTTAATATACTAACAAAAAATCCAGATGTCAAGGGATTTAGGGTATTTTTTGAATAAAAAACTTAAAAAATCGATGTGAGATCCTATCCAATTGCCCTCTCTTTTGAAGCATTCAAAGCCTCTGTTGGTGTTGCAGTCTCACATCCGAGGCTACTAAAACAAGGGTTTTCTCGTTCCAAATCTCCGATCGGGAACGGAAATGATTTCGTTCTCGATACCTGCAGCCAAGCGGCAAGCCATGAAAATCGCTCCCAAACTGAGTTTGGGAGCGAGAGTGAAATGACGAGTGAACATTTTCGCGTGTGAAGTTCTTCACAAAGTTCCGGAGCCGCGAATCAATACAAGAACATCGGCTTCCCGAGCATGTTGATGACCTTGGGAAGATATTTTGCTTCGTCGTAAAGCTGGAGCACGTCAACGCGCTTCAAGCCTTTTGTCAACGTGTCGATGGGGACCGTCGTGTATTTTCCTTCGCGCAGAGCAACCATGTTTCCGGTTTTGTTTTTCAGCACGAGATCGGTCGCAAGGTTTGCATAGCTGATCGCAACCATGCGGTCCAACGCATCCGGCTCTCCGCTTCGCATCAAGTATGCCACCTGCTGATAAATAATATGCGAGCCGGTGATCTTCTGGATCGCTTCGCCGGTGATCTGCCCGATGCCGCCAAGCTTCTTGTGGCCGTACGCATCCTGTTCTCCGTACTCGACGACCTTCCCGGCGATCATCTGCGCGCCTTCGGAAATCGTCATGATCGCATAATTGCTCGGGTTATTTTTCTTGTCCTCCATTAAGAACTTCGCGAGCTTCTCCGGGTCGAAATGGACCTCAGAAATTATCGCGCGGTCGACCCCGGCAAGGTACGCGGAGATCAGCGAGGTCTCTCCTGAATTTCTTCCGAAGAGCTCGATGACGGCGATGCGCTCGTGCGAGCCGGCAGACGTTCTGAGGTTCGTGATGAACTCGACGCTCCGCGTGACCGCGGTAGAGAAGCCGATGCAATAATCGGTCCCGAAGACGTCGTTGTCCATTGTTTTGGGAATTGCGACGACCGGAAATCCTTCTTCATGCAGACGGACCGCGTAGCTCTGCGTGTCGTCGCCGCCGATCGTAATAAGGACGTCGATCTTCAGGTGTTCGAGATTTTTCAGAATGTGCGGAGTAAAATCCGAGTTCGGGTCACCGTCTTTCGGGGGACGCTTCGGGTCTTGTAAGAATTTTGGAATGTCGGACCATTTCACTTTTCCCGGGTTGGTCCTCGAAGTGTGGATGAACGTTCCGCCGGAACGGTCGATCGTCCTGGTATTCTGCTTCGTCAGCGGCAGCACCCAGTGATGCTGGTTTTCTTTGTCGTCGATGTTGTAATTGAGGAGGCCTCCCCATCCGCGGCGGATGCCGTAAACTTCGGCCCCCGCGTCTGCCGCAAGATAGACAACTGATTTGATGCACGGGTTCAGTCCCGGTACATCCCCTCCTCCGGTTAAAATTCCGATTCGCATAATGTGCTCCTGTCCGTTTTCTTGTTAATTGAGAGAATTAATGTCCCACTTTTTCATCATTTCGAATGTCGCATAGTCAGTGAGATCGTAGTGTAATGGTGTAATGGAAACTTTATTGTTAAGCACGGCTCTTTGGTCGATGTCGTCATCGTGGTCAAGCTCGAGCAGGTCTCCCTTGAGCCAGAAATATTCCCTGTCGTTCGGGTCGCGCCGTGACTCGAACTCGTCGTTCCAGACCGATTTCCCCTGCTTCGTGATCACGATGCCTTTGATCTCGGAAGCCGGCACCGGCGGCACATTCACGTTCAGCAGCGTCCCTTTCGGCAGTCCCTGTTCGATAATTTTCAGCGCAAGCTTGCGGGCGAAAACTGCGGCATACGAAAAATCGGCTTCTCCGTACGTGGTCAATGAGATCGCGAAGGAAGGAATGCCGAGAATCGTCCCTTCTGTCGCGGCGGAGACCGTGCCGGAGTAGATCACGCTGATCGCCGTGTTCGAGCCGTGATTGATGCCCGAAATGAGCAGGTCGGGAGTTTGCGGAAGGAGCGACCGGACGGCAAGTTTCACAGCATCGGCGGGAGTTCCGGTCACAGCGTAGCCAAAGAACGAACCGTCCTTCTCAACTTTCTGAACACGCAGGGGGGAATTCATCGTAATGGCATGTCCAACCGCACTCTGCTGCTTGTCAGGGGCCACGACAACGACCTCTCCGATCTTTTTTATTTCTTCCGCCAGCGCATTGATTCCGGGAGCGTGAATTCCGTCATCGTTGGAAATAAGGATCAGCAATTTCTTCATCGACCGATGTAGTGCAAAATTTTTCCTTCTGAATATAGTCAAAGATGGTTTTTCTATCAAGAACTTTGCTGGTTTGCAGGCGGGTATAACGCATCGCACCACAACGAGTTCGCCTTGACTTACCAATAACATTTCTCTATATTGTTAAACCACCGCGGGGTGGAGCAATTGGTAGCTCGTCGGGCTCATAACCCGAAGGTTGTAGGTTCAAGTCCTACCCCCGCTACAAAGCCCTCTGAGTCGATCAGAGGGCTTCTTTATTTAAGGGGGGAAACATGCCATATTTTGCATATGTACTAAGGAGTGACGAGGGGTATCATTACACCGGGTCATGCGAAAACCTTGAGGCGCGGCTGGAGAATCACAAAAAGAAAACCACGCATTTCACAAAAAAGGGAACTGGGTGGACAGTTATCTATTCTAAGGAGTTTCCGACAAGATCAGCGGCGATGCTGCACGAAAAATGGTTGAAGAGCGGAGTCGGTAGACAATGGCTCATTAAGAATATCGCGCGGTGGAGTCCCGCTCAAAAACAAGCGGGACTCAATGGAAGTTTGGAAGTTCTTTCTATCGCGGGTGGAGTCCGCCGCAGGCGGTACAGCTCGTCGGGGCCTCCGCTTCAGGGTCTAGATAAGAAATCTCTGCTATTGAGGGACAGGTGGGTTTTTCAATATACCCCCTTTTCATGTGAAGGTAAGTCGTTTCCGATTCCAAAAACCACATATATATGTAGTTGATTTCGATGCTGCCTTGTCATTAATTAATGACGGTGCCTTCCCTTTTTGAATGATCCGCATGTTGATGATTAATCCCATGGTTATCACAGCACCCTGCAACGCGGAAAATCAGACATTTGATATTTTTCGAAATAACATTGCCTAAAGCAATCCCCCCTGATCCTGATTTGCCATATCATTTTTCTATTTAATTAGTTTTAAATATTAGCATCATCGTAAGCTGTGAATTTGATATTTGCGGTTAAGAGCGGCATATGTACACTGCAATGTTCCAAATCTATCTGCGCCGTTCGGGCGTCTAAATTGCCTAGTGAGTGCAAATGTCGGAAGCGCATAGATCAACAAATAAGGAGGATTTGCCGTGAAAAAAATATCGATCTCTGCTCTTGGCAGTATCACTTTTCTGCTTATTATCCTCTCGATTCAAATGTCAGCAGCTCCCAATGCCCTGAAGCGGACGAACACGAAACAGCTAACCGAAGCTGTCCGCCAGAGCCGTGCGGCAGCCCTCGCTCAAAAATTCTACAACCAGAAACTTTCTCCGCAGCATACCTCATCTACTGAAAAAGCGGATGCCGTATCCGATCGCTTCTTCACCGGTGCCACGGCGGGCGATCAGCTTGGCTATTCTGTTGCGAGCGCAGGTGATGTGAACGGAGACGGCTACAGTGATGTGATTATCGGCGCGCCATTCAACAGCGCCGGTGGATCCTATGCTGGCAGGGCGTACATTTACTTTGGCGGGCCTAATATGAGCACTACACCAAACGTTATATTAACCGGTGCCGCAGTAGGCGATAAATTTGGGATATCCGTTGCGAGTGCAGGCGATGTAAACGGAGATGGCTACAGCGATGTGATCGTCGGAGCTCCTGACAACAGCGCCAAAGGATCGCATGCCGGTAGAGCATACATTTACTTTGGCGGGCCGAACATGAGCGCCACGCCCAATGTTACCTTGACCGGTGAGGCGGCTAACAATTGGTTTGGCACATCTGCTGCGAGTGCTGGTGATGTGAACGGAGACGGCTACAGCGACGTGATCGTTGGTGCGCCCGGAAATGCTGCAGGAGGAGTAAATGCCGGCAGGGCATACATTTACTTTGGCGGTGCACACATGGACACTACAGCTGACGTTATCTTCACCGGCGTGGCACAAGAGGAATTTGGCTCCTCTGTTGCTTGTGCAGGCGACGTAAACGGAGACGGTTACAGCGATGTGATCGTCGGTGCACCGTTCCACGGCCCATCAGGTTTCTGGAACGGCAGGGCATGCATTTACTTCGGTGGTGCAAGTATGGACAATGTTGCAGATATTATCTTCACCGGTGCGACAAACAGCGAACTTGGGGTTTCGGTTGCAAGTGCAGGGGATGTGAACGGAGACGGCTACAGCGATGTGATCGTTGGAGCGCCTACTTCGAACCTGGGAATCGGCAAAGCATATATTTACTTCGGCGGTCCGACTATGGACAATACTGCCGACGTTATTTTAACAGGTGTGACAGGTGAATCGTTCGGAAGTTCTGTCGCCAGCGCAGGTGATGTGAACGGAGACGGGTACAGCGATGTGATCGTGGGTGCCACTACCAATGACGCAGAAGGAGCAAATACCGGCAAGGCGTATATTTACTTTGGCGGTGTAAGCATGGATAAAACCGCTGCTATTATTTTTACCGGCGCCGCTGGAGGAGATGGATTAGGGTTATCCGTTGCGAGTGCCGGTGATGTGAACGGCGACGGCTATAGCGATGTGATCGTGGGGGCACCCTACAATAACGCAGGAGGATCGAACGCCGGCAGAGCATATGTCTATTTTAACTCGCTAACCGGGACAGATATTCCAGACGAAATCTATGCCGGCCCCGCGGCGGGCGACAACTCTGGTTTTTCTGTTGCAAGCGCGGGCGACGTGAACGGAGACGGCTTCATCGATGTGATTGTTGGCGCACCAAACAATATCTCAGGAGGACATACAAATCCCGGCAGGGCGTACATCTACTTTGGGGGACCGAACATGAGCGCCGTGCCCAACGTTATCTTAACAGGTGAAGGGGGAGGCGACTTGTTTGGTCTTTCTGTTTCCAGTGCCGGAGATGTGAACGGAGACGGCTACAGCGACGTGATCATCGGGGCACCGCTTAACGGGGCGGCAGGAATTGGGGCTGGCAGGTCATACATATACTTTGGTGGGAAAAATATGGATACCACCGCAGATGTTGTGTTAAACGGTGTAGCGGGCGAAGAATTTGGCTTTTCTGTTTCCACCGCCGGCGATGTGAATGGAGACGGCTACTGCGATGTGATCGTGGGCGCTCCAGCGAATAGTGCAGCAGGGGTTGATGCCGGGAGGTCCTATATCTATTTCGGTGGCCCAAGCATGGACAATACCGCCGATGTGATCCTTACCGGCGCAGCCGCTGTTGACGAGTTTGGCTCCAGTGTTGCAAATGCCGGAGACGTGAATGGTGACGGCTACAGCGATGTCGTCGTTGGCGCACCGTTCAATAGCGCAGGAGGCAGCAAAGCCGGCAGGGCGTATATTTACTTTGGTGGTGCAAGCATGGATAGTACAGCCGATGTTATTATGACAGGTTTAGCGGGCGACGAATTCGGCTGTTCTGTTGCCTGCGCGGGTGATGTGAACGGAGATGGTTACAGTGATGTCATCGTCGGTGCGCCAACGTACAGTGCGAAAGCACCGGGCGCCGGCAGGGCGTGCATTTATTTTGGCGGACCGAGCATGGATAACACTGCCGATGTAGTCTTGACCGGCAGCGCAGCGTTCGGTCAATTTGGATATTGCGTTGCAGGCGCGGGCGATGTCAATGCGGATGGTTACAGCGATGTGATTGTTGGCGCACCGTATTACAATGCAGGAGGAGACAGTGCGGGTATCGCGTATATTTATTTCGGCGGTGCAAACATGGTTAATACGGCCGATATTACCTTAACCAGCCCGGCAGCAAACAGCCGTCTTGGCTATTATGTTGCGGGCGCAGGTGATGTGAATGGAGACGGCTACAGCGATGTGATCGTCGGCCTGCCCGGCAAAAACAGCGTAGATAATCCCGGCAATGCTTTTTTGTATCTTTCTTCATCGCCTCCGATCATACCTCGCATCTCATCCGTTGCAGATGTTCCTTCCGACCAGGGAGGAGAAGTGCTCGTGAAATGGATCAGGAGCGGTTTCGATGCAAAGACTATCGGTACCATCAGTGATTATGTTTTCCAGCGAAGTTTTCCGGCGGGCGTCTCCGGCTTTGCCTGGCAAAATCTAGCAACGCTCCCGGCAACGGAGGATCTTCAATATTCATACGTCGCCTCAACGCCGTCTGACTCGATGGCACACAACAGCGGAACATTTTATTTTCGCGTTGTTGCACAAACATCCAACTCGAACGAGTTCTGGAAATCTGCCCCCGTCGCCGGACACAGCGTAGATAATCTTCCGCCGGTGATACCGGCGGGGGGAGTAATTACTCCCAAGGCAAAAAGCGAGATCACGATATCCTGGAATTACGATCGCACCGACCCCGATCTTGGCTCGTACAACATCTACCGTTCAACGGTATCCGGGTTTGCTGTCGCCGATTCAACGAAGCTGGCGTCGACCCGCGACACGACGTACACAGACACGGCAGCAGTTTCAGGTCATCAGTATTACTACCTTCTCACCGCTGTCGATATTCACGGCAACGAAAGCGCACCAAGCCCGCAGTTAACAGCAACCGCAATGACTGTTGACATGGCAGCGCAATCGGCTCCGAGAGAATTTAGGTTAAGCCAGAACTATCCTAATCCGTTCAATCCATCGACAAGCATTCAGTTCACGGTCCCGAGCAGCGGAAGAGCAACTCTAAAGGTCTATAACATGCTGGGTCAAGAGGTTGCCGAGCTTTTTGATGGATTTGCAACGGCGGGAGATTACCACCAAGTAGAATTCAACGGCTCCAATCTAGCAAGCGGTATTTACTTTTCTCGGCTGGAATTTGCCGGAAAGATGGAGGTAAAGAAGATGCTGCTGTTGAAATAAGAGCGAGCAATTGAGCTTGATCAGGCACCAAAACAACCAAAGAGCAAGATGTATGATATATGCAATGGATCCAAGCGTTACATTTTTAAAAATCCTGCAACCACAAGAGCTGAAGAAGAGTTCATAAGTGGACACTGTTGCGTGCCCCGCTACGAAGCCCTCTGAGTCAATCAGAGGGCTTCTTTATTTAAGGGGGGGAACACGCCATATTTTGCATATGTACTAAGGAGTGCCGAGGGGTATCATTACACCGGGTCATGCGAAGACCTTGAAGCGCGGCTGGAGAATTACAAAAAGAAAACCACACATTTCACAAAAAAGGGAACTGGGTGGAGTCCCGCCCAAAAACAAGCGGGACTCAATGGAAGTTTGGAAGTTCTTTCTATCGCGGGTGGAGTAGCTCGTCGGGCTCATAACCCAAAGGTTGTAGGTTCAAGCTGAGAGGTGCGCTTCTTACACCTCGACGGCCCGAATTCTTTGTCGGCATCCTGCCAAGTAAAAAAAAGCCCAGGCGTTGCTGCCTGGGCTTGATCACATTGCGGCTGATGCGAGATTTACTTCATCAAAAGCATCTTCTTTACCTGTGAAAAACTTCCGGCATTAAGCTTGTAGAAATAAACGCCGCTTGAAAGCTTTGATCCATCAAGTGTTGCTTCGTAATGACCCGGTGATTTATTCTCGTTCACCAGGGATACCAGCCGCCTTCCCAAAATATCATAAATAGCAAGGTTGACATTCGATAATTCTGGTAAATCGTAGCCGATGGTCGTCGACGGGTTGAAGGGGTTCGGATAGTTTTGATACAGGGTGTAGCTCGCCGGAACGCTGACTTCCACGGTAAGCGGGGGGAAATCCGTCGCCGTCCCGTCCGTCGAAACGCTTTGAAGCCTATAGTTGTAGCTCATTCCTGAAATTACTTGTGAATCACGGAAATGGTACCTCTGGCCAGTCTGACTGTTGCCGAGCCCTTTTAAGCTGTCGTCGTGAACATAACTTTCGACAAGGGCGAAGATACTGTCCGCAGAATTCTTTCTCAGCACGTTGAACCCGGCGATGCCGATCTCCGATTTGGTCTGCCAATTCAGCGTCACCGAATGCACGTCGGTCGTCGCACTAAATGACGACAGCTCCACCGCCAGCGGATTGTCGTTTCCGCTGGCGAGGGCAAATTGCTTCGACGGCGCCACGGATCCCAACGACGTCGGCGCGGATGAAAAATCGTGAAGCGATGTATTATGGTAATAGAAGCCGGTGAGGTTTGACCATCCTGCGTCGGCTTCGCTGCGACCGATCAATTCGAGAGTAGATTCGTCCGACACCCCGTTGACGCCGACGTAATTCATTGAATAGGTAACGGTATTGCTTCCATACCCATATAAACCCCATATGAGAGAAGAACGTCTCGTGACGCCGCTCGGAAACGATTCGTCGGTAATCGAACCGTATGGCGATCCGTACGCGTAAGCACCGACAAAATCGACGCTGTCGGGGGATGAGGTGATCGTCAGGTTGATCGTTGCATTGGCAGGACCGGTACTACTCGTTCCGGTCCCCGCGTCATAGACCCCGTACTGTCCGACAGGCGCGTCCGATGTCACCCAATTGGGCGTGCCGTTTATCGAGCCGATGTTCCCGCTCACCAAGTCCGCCGCTGCACTTCCGCTTCCATCGTTAAATTGCCAATACCCGAGCAGTCCGGCCTGGACTCCGCCGATCGTTGCAAACATGTCGTTCTTTATCTGTTGCTCAGAGCGGGCTATTTTCCAGATCCGGATCTCGTCCATTGTGCCGTTGAAATATCTTCCCGTATGCCCTGCGTTCTCCCCGAAATACACCGGAAACGTGCTTGTGCTGAGTGTCCCCGTGACGGGGGCGGTGGCATCGATATGCCCATCCACGTAGAGGGTTTTTGATGAACCGTTATAAACAGCTGCGAAGAAATGCCAATTGCCGTCGTTAATATTTGTCACCCCAGTCATATCAATATTGGAAAGTCCGTTTGTGCTGAACGCAAGATAGTTCGTGGAGTTTGATCTCGCAATGCGCCACGAATTGTCTCCTTTCGTTATCAACGCTTGCCACTGATACAGAATCGAGGAAGCCTTGAACCATCCTTCGACAGTGAACGGTCCGGTAAAATTAAAGGACGATGAAGAGCCGGCATTCACAAAGTTACTGGTCCCGTCGAAATACAGCGCAGTTCCGGGGTATCCGGCGAACGCTGACTGAAGAATGCCGTCCGAGGTGGTAACTATTGACAAAGGATTGTTCAGTCCGGATGATGCGAGAAATGCCGTGTCCGAGCCGTCGGTGTTGGCGCTCTCAACCGTATTCGTCAAATAGTTTGTCCAGAAAATAATTCCCGCAGAGCTCATCAATTGGATTCCCCGCGGATCAGACGAACTGAGAGTCAGGACTGAAGCCGTGTCCGAGCCGTCGAGAGCGGCGGACATGATTCTCTTGTGCGGCCCATACTCCGTCCAATAGATCTTTGAATGGGCCGTGTCGACGGCTATTCCCGAAACAAAATTGGTTGTCGTATAGATATGCGTCGGGCTGGTTCCCGTCAGTCCGCACTTCCCTATATACTTGCTGCTCCCGCCATTGTCCGTCCAGTAAATCTCCCCGTTCTTTGCGTCGACGGCAATTCCTGTCGGTGCCGACAGGCCGCTAGTAATAATATCGCTGATACCGCCTCCGGCAAGCAGTGCACTTCGTATTTTCTTGCTTCCGTTTTCAGTCCAATACATCGTTAGGTTAGCTTCATCGATCGCGATTCCGCGCGGAAGGCTGAGCTCTGCAAGAACAGCCTGCGGGCTCGTCCCGTCTCTGTTCGAACGATAGATGTAGCCATTAGCGACTTCCGTCCAGTATATTTTTCCTGAATTCGCATCGAATGCAATGCCGTATGGAGTAGAGAGGCTACTCAAGAGAGTTTTCTCAGCCGTCCCATTGAAACTCGAGCTGTCGATCGTTCCGCCTCCCACTTCGGTCCAGAATACTCCTTGAGCCCTTAAGGCTCCTGAAACCGTGAGTAGTCCGATTGCGGCAGATAATAGTTTGCCTATCATGACTATTCCTCTTTTAGAAGTAAAATTTAGCTTCGAGACGGGAATACTCCGCTTAATGCTATAATGAAGTTGATGCAAAGATACGGCTGTACATTGTTATGCGGTTGGCTGCCGCCTGTTGCTCCGATTGCTGCGGAATTCATGGTGCCGTTTGATGTAGCGGCATAATGCTGGATTCCTTCGTTGTTGACGGCAGGGAAATTACCCGATGGCGTGGCTGATGTGCCATTCGATGTACTGGCGTTTGCAGCATGCGTGTGGGCTGGAATTTGATTTGTTATCAGTGTTACGTTTTCCGTCCCCCCCAGTTGGCCGATAGTATAATTGCTCAGACCGTTTCCCTGACCCATCGCAACCGGAACTCTTCCTCTCAGATCAGGCAGTGCGAAAGTGGTTATTCCATCTCCGCCATATGTGGTGCCGATAAGATTAAACAAAGCATCATATTGACTGATCGAAAGCAATTGCCCTTCGCACAGAGCCCAGCCTGTGGGGGCGAAGTTAAACGCCACCATGTCAATCTCGCCAAGGTAAGGGCTTGTCCCTTCAATGTTCGTCACGCCGTTAATCGATGCGGGCTTTTTCTTCCCCACCTGTGCAAAGAGCTTCGTCGCCCCGCCGAGGAGACTGACACCGGCTGCAACGCCGAACATTTTTGCAAGAAAGCGGCGTCGTTCACCGGTCTCGCCACCGTTTTGATTTATTTCAATAGGGGGTTTGTTCATGGTCTCTTCCTCCTGAATTGTTGATTTATATTAATAGTGATAATGTATTCTTGAAGAGCGGGATGTTAAGGCACTCGCGGCTATACAGTGTGCTCTTCGGCCCTGACCGAGAACACCAATTCTGATGGGTAGGGAGTGATTTGGGGTATCTAGAACGGCAATGATTAAAAGTATTTATTCTTAAAATCAAATGCAAATGCTGTAAAGGCGTGCGCAAGTCATCTCAATTTGACTCGCGCATGCGTGTGAAATCCTCAACCTCCCTTAAATGCTTTCGATACCCGTAACAAAATTCTTTAAGGATTGATCCCATCGGGCGCGGATGGAGGAGGATTCGTTTTTATCCGTTGCCGGCAGGCCAAGTTGCGGTTCAGTGTGATTTCGACTTTCCCGATTCGAATTGTGCTGGTATTGTTACAGAGCGCATCGTGTTTCGTCCTATTGAGAGAAGAAAACCTCTCATAATACCTCCGGGTTTGTAACTGTTCTCTTATCGTTGCCCAACGTACCGCGGCTAAGCTGCGGCAAAAGCTCGTTTCGGTTGATTGAATGACTCGTTAGGCAGGTACGCCCTTATTTGCTCCAAAGAAAATCATACTGTAACTCTATTGGATCATCTTCTCGGGGGGCAGGTCATGAGTCAATGCAGCGGCGGTACGTTCGACTGACAGATTGAAAGGTCATAGATCCTATCGTACCGACGTATACATCTTTGTTGCGCCCTTCTTCGTAAACACAACCTGCCACAGTTGGTCGTGCCTTGCTCTCATCGCTCCGGCGCACGACAATAAATAGTACCTCCACATTCTGTGGAACCTCTCATCGTATTGAGACTTGATCGTGTCCCAGTTCTTCTCAAAATTGCCAGCCCACGCCATAAGTGTCGGATCGTAGTACAGGCCGAAGTTCTGAACATCTTCGATAATGAACAGATTTTCCGATGCAGCGCTGATCTGTTTCATCGATGGCGTCATGCCGTGCGGAAAAATATACTTGGTAAGCCAAAGGTTGGTCTCCGTGCTCGTGGTCGAAATGTTGGACCCGATTGTGTGGAGAAGAAACAACCCTTCTTTTTTTAGACAATGAGATACCACTCTCATCAGGTGGCGATAGTTCTTGTATCCGATGTGTTCAATCATCCCGACAACCGCGACCTTGTCAAAGCTATCGCGGAACGATCCTTGCATTAAATCGCGGTAATCCATTTCGAGAAATTCAACGTCATAGCCTGAACAGAATTTCCTCGCGTATGCCAGTTGTTGTTGAGAAATGCTTATGCCGGTGACCTTACACCCTATTCGTTCTGCAAGAAACTTGGAAAAGCCTCCCCATCCGCAGCCGATATCCAGCACGCGATCAGTACGGGAAATATTCAGTTTCCTGCAAATCAATTCCATCTTTAGCTCTTGCGCTTTCGCCAGGTCAGGCGTGCCGTTGAAATAACCGCAGGTGTATTGGTTGTATGGATCAAGAAAAGACATAAACAGGTCAATGCCTTTGTCATATGTCGCGGCGATCCCTTTTTTCAAGCGCACTTTGGATTGAATGTTGATGAGACGGCCCAGAACGTGAGAGAAGATGATCGATGGATTCCGCTTTATTTTCTCATCCAAGTGACTCGAAAGAACATGATAAAAAAATTGGTCGAGACTTTCGCAATCCCACCACCCGTCCATATAGGACTCTCCCAGTCCAACCGTAAGCTCGCGGACTACTCGCGTATAGAAACCTTCGTTATGGACCTGGATGTCCCATGGACGGTCGCCGTTGATCCTGATATCCGCAGACCGAAGTAATTCCTGCAGATCGTTCTTTATTCCACTCATTTTTACAGACGCAACCATAGTCAAAACCACCCTTTCTGCAACGAGTCAGCCCCATTTGTGCGCTAGTGCTAAGTTAAGATATTTATTCAGATGTTGGCAAATGAGCTTTAGAAAAGGTCGTAGCTGAATCCGAGTGCGACGCCCTGCTTGATCTGAGTACGCGGCGAAATGGGCCTCTCTTGGATCAGCTGCAGATTGATGTTCGTCGAAAAATACTTCGTGATCTTGGCCGTGAGAGTATTGTCACTTCGCACAACGACCTCATCCATTTTTTTGAAAGCTGAAAAGAGTTCAAGCTTGGCGTGGAAAAGAAGGTTCTGCTGGAAATGCGCTTCGACTTCAGTCACCGATTCTAACCCTCCCTCGGTCTCCGATTTTTGACCGCTGGCATATTGTGTGTACGTGTTTGCAAAGATCTCGCGGAGCGCCGCACCGATCCTTGTTTTCACCTCTGGAATCGGCTGATAACCAGCTCCAACGCTTTGCGTCACAAACGCTGGATCAAGGAAATCCGAGTTCGCGGTCCCGTTTCCCATCGCATCGTATGTATATCCAGTTGCGAACTGCGTCTTGAAGGTCGCCGCGGCATAGGGATTGACATACGCGTCAACTTTAACCTTGAATTCGGACGCAATATCGATCTTGTCATCAGTGTTTCTGGTCCCCTGGTTTCCCAATCGGGTATTTCCATAGCCAAAGTCGTACGTGGTGGTCCAGACGTACGCCGGAAGTTCGTACACAGATTTTCCGTCCAACGTCGCGTCCCAGGCCAGAGCATTTTCACCCCCCTGCACCCAGTCAGTGTACGCCACCTGAGTCGCTGTAAAACCGGCAACGACGGTATGTTTCCAATTTGAGGTATCGGCGAGATGTTGAGCGTTCGCCGCAACGGTTTTTGAAGTGTCCGCGGATTGTTGGGCATGAGCAGCAACCGTTAATGACACAAGCATCAATCCAAGCAATTTCATTTTTTTTACCTTAAGGTTGTAGATGATGAACGGATTATTTCAGGACGCTTGTACAATAACCGCAGCGATGCGCCTCGACAGGGATGCTCATACAACATTCCGGACAGACCTTCGTGGTTGCCGCAACCGGTGCGGTTTTAACGTCGCGCTTCATGTGATTCACTCCTTTGATAAGGAGAAAAATCGCGAAGGTCACGATGGTAAAATCGATTAAGTTATTAATGAAGATCCCATAACGGAAGACAGCCGCCGGATGAGCTGCCGTCGCTTCCCGAATCGTAATGCCGAGAAAACTAAAGTCGACACCCCCCATGATCACTCCCAGAGGGGGCATCAGCATATCATTGACCATGGAACTAACGACCTTGCCGAAGGCTCCGCCGATAATGATGCCGATAGCCAAATCGAGAACGCTCCCGCGCATCGCGAATTCTTTGAACTCCTTGATGATTTTCATTGGCTTGCTCCTCATATGTGGTAGGAAAAAACGCGATTGAATATAGGAGTATTTGGGACCTCATGCAATTTTGGATAGGCGATGCGCCGTGAGATCCGCAGCGGCGCCAATATCCGGTTCCTGAATTGCCGTGTCCTGAGCGTCCAAGAACATACGGAGGTAATCCGCGTACCCGTTTCCTCTCCTCAAGTCTCCCCTTCAACATCTTCGAGTCGGGTGAAATTCAACCGCGTCGGATCATCGTCGTCCAAGATGGCGATCGTTGGCATTAGACTCTCATTTTCGCTTTTTCTTTGCAGCTTTCTTCCGTGGACCAGGTTTCTTTTTTTGTTCGTTGTCAGCGATCATCAGATCGACAAGATTTTCTATGTCTTTATTGCTGGGCACGCCTTTGATGAAATATTTTTTATTCTCAGACTTGGCCATGTGATTAAATCCTTTCTTCATTTGTTGGACCCTTCTATCCGAAGCTGGCCTGCAAGCGTCAAGATAATCATTCTGGGAATGCATTAACAATGGTGATTGTCCGCTTCTGCGACTTCTGAGATCACGGCGCTTGACTCTCTTCGCTAATTGGCCTAAATTTCAGCCAACAAGATAACCGAGTTCAGGGGAACCGGTTTAAGCCTCCTGATTCGCTAGATGATGGAGGCTTTTGCGTTCTGGAAATACCGGAAATTATATCATAACCAGCGTCCCTGCTATGGAAGCATCACTTAAACCGCCGTACCTGAAAAACATAGGCCGCCGCGGCAACATTACGATCTGGATTGTCGATGGCACATATGTGCGCACACATTTGGACGAAGAGTTCACCAACTACGCGCAGCCCCTCGCTTTCGATTGCATTCCGAAAGATGAGTTCTGGATTGACAAGGAAGCCGGGAACGAGGAAACAAAGTTCTTCATCGATCACCTCCTTACCGAGCACAAGCTTATGGCAAAGGGGGTTCCCTACGACGATGCTTTGGAAGCCGCTGATAAGGTCGAAATGGCAGAACGGAAAAAGTCGGGCGATCTTCGTAAATTGTCCAAACATGGCAACCTCCCCGACCCTGCAAAAGTGCACACCCGCCTTTGGAAGAAGCTTGAATCGGGTTTGTCCGTCTGGATTGTAAACGGACGGCTCGTGAGAAGCGGATTTGACGATGACTTTACCGAAGGGGGACACGACTATGTGTATGAATTCGTCCCCCACGATGAAGTTTGGATTGACAACGATCTCGAAGAATTGGAACGGCCGTATGTTCTCCTGCACGAACTTCACGAACGGAATTTGATGGCGAAGGGATGGACCTACAGCAAAGCACACGAAGATTCGAGCAAGCTGGAGTATCATTACAGACACCATCCCAATGAATTACACGAAGCTCTTGCCGCGGAGGGCTGGGAATAACGATGATCGTTTTGGCACGTCGTCCCAACAGTACGTCAGCTGCCATCAAGATCGGTCGCCGTTTTATTGAAAGAAAACAAGGATGACACTTCAACGTCCGGTTGTTGCAAAAGCTGAAATGCTCATTCGTAAACCCGTCAACGAAGTATTTATGGCTTTTGTTGATCCTGCCATTACCACAAAATTTTGGTTCACGAAAAGTACCGGGATATTGGAGCCGGGGAAGAATGTTCGCTGGGATTGGGAGATGTACGGCGTATTTGCACAAGTCGTTGTAAAAGCCGTGGAACCAAATAAACGAATCCTCATCGAATGGCCTGCTCCTGTGGAATGGCAGTTTACTGCGAAAAGCGAAAACACGACTTTTGTAACTATTGTAAGTTCAGGTTTCACGGGAGATGATGACCACGTCGTGAGTCAAGCCGTAGATTCAACGGGGGGGTTTTCTCTTCTGCTCGCTGGTTGCAAAGCGTTCTTAGAACATGGCGTAAGGCTAAACCTTGTTGCAGACCATGATCCTGATGCAAATAAATCGCATGGCGCCTGACCGGCGGCACGAGCGAACGGTTCGTAAGGCATCACATTTTTAGGAGATGGTATGAAGAAAGTCTCTCTTCCACCGCCAACGGCCGACCTTGCAGCCGCAATTCTCGGAGTTTGGAAGCTCAAATCACGACAGGACGTCGATGCCGCCGGACAAATCCATCCGGACCCGTTTCTTGGCGCCGATCCGCTGGGTATCATTTGCTTCGCAGCCGGTCAATTCGCGGCGCAATTCATGAAACGCGATCGGTCTCTTCAAGTGAATCAGACACAGCGGGCCCAGGCTAAAAATAACACCGCCGGCATTAACGGATACGACGCTTACTTCGGCACTTACACTGTAGATCAAACTGCAGGCACGCTCACGACGCATCTTGAAGGATCAATTTCTCCAGACAACATCGGAAGCACCTACGTAAGAGATGCGCGTGTGACTAACAATGAACTTGTTATTCAACTGCAAACAACTGCCGTCGATGGGACGGCTGTTACACGCACAAACACTTTTTCTCGCGTACGATAGACTCATGCCGTGTACCGTAACTCCCCGCAGCTGACGATTCGCCGACGGCCTCCTAAGGCGGTCCTATGATATACCGTTGGATTTCTATTCTCTGCGAGTTCAAAAAGTTGAGAACGCAATCGTACGCACGTGCAGCCGGTAAAATGGCTGCGATGGATATGCCATGAAAACAAACGCATTCACAAGAGATGGTCTCATCGTCAATCTGGTTCTGACAGCTTTCATCACGTTGGCGTCCTGCCAGAGTCAGCAACCGACCCGTATCCTTTTTATCGGCAACAGTTACACGGCTGTGAACGGCGGCCTGGATAAACAACTGGAAAAGCTCTCCCCTTCAATAGAAACAGAGCGCGTCGCCCTGGGAGGATACACCCTCGAAAAACACTGGACCGACAGCAACGCCGTCAAAAGAATCCGGGACGGTAAATGGAACTACGTTGTTTTACAGGAACAAAGCCAGGTACCTGTGATCAACCGGCAGATGTTCTATCGATTTGCGCGGATGTTCGACGAGGAAATCCGACGAAGCGGCGCCCAGACCATTCTTCTGATGACATGGGAACGTCCCGACAGCAGGGATCTCGGAGTGACAACGGAGGGTTTGGAGACCGCGTATGATGTTTTGGGCAAGGAGCTTGGGGCCAAAGTGGCTCCCGCGGGTCTGGCCTTCGCCCGTTCTTACAATATTAGACCCGGGCTTGCATTATGTGTTCAGGATGGGCATCCGACCGTCGAAGGGACATATCTCGCGGCGTCCGTTCTCTACCGGACAATTTTTGATCTCAATCCAGCCTGGATTCCAAGTCCTGAGGGTGAATTATCCGAAGCGTCCGAAAAATATTTGCTGGAAATTGCAGCAGATAGTTCAATGTACTTGAGAAAATGAAAAAGAATGTCAGGAACAAAAGAGAAGGAGTGACGGAAATCCAGTTGCCGGTGAATGCAGGAAGAGAAAAGCGTCCCCCGGATGATTGAAGATTTGCTCATCGATGCGCTTCGTCCGCCAGTTAAACGATCCCCATCATGCAGACGCAGAAAGCGGTCGATTCGCTGACGAACGCTGGAGTCCGCCTTGAAATAATTCATAGCCATCTACAGATCCATCAGCGCCAAGATTACAATTTTGATCGTCTGACCACCTCAAGGATCATACCTGACATTCCCTCAAGCTCAAGATTACCGGTTCCCGATAATTCTATCTCATGCCCGGTCATTACATCTCGCAACGAAATACCCCCCTGCAATAAATTTGCAAAAGGCAAAAGGTCAACTCTTTGCTTTCCGGTATTGTGATTGACGACCACCAGAACCCGGTCACTATCCGATATTCTGAAAAAGACATACACTTCATTCTGCGGCTTGAAATGAATCAACGAGCCGCTTTGAAGGCTTTTGTGCATTGAACGGATCTTCAACAGTTGTCTGGTGAAATTGAAAATGTCGTTTTCTTCACCGGTTCTGCCGCTTTCTGAAAAGGCATCGCGCGGGTCATTCGGAAAGCCTCCGGGAAAGTCTGCTCGCAGTGAACCATGATCCGGACCTCCTTTCATTCCAATCTCAGTTCCATACAGCAGCTGTGGAATCCCGCGCGTGGTCAGAAGCGTCAACAATGCAAGCTTGAAGCGTTTGACATCGCCGTTCACATTGAACATAATGCGGCGAATGTCGTGATTGTCAAGGAAAGTCACGAGCTGATTGGGGTCGCGGTAAAGAAAATCCTTTGCCAGAGTGGTGAATACGGTTTCGATCCGGCCAGAAGTGTCGGCAAACGTTCTAAGAAATGCATCGTAGAGTCCGAAGTCCGTAAGAGTCGGAAGCTCGGGCCTTGGGTTTCTTGGAAAATAACTTCCTCTTTGATATGGTGCCAGGAAAACCGGGTCTTGAACCCATACTTCCCCCACAATATTGAAACGAGGATATTCTGTCAATACGGTCTTGCACCATTCTTCGCGGAATGTTGGGTCGATATAGGGGTAGGTATCCTCGCGGATGCCGTCAATGCCGCTGAATTCTATCCACCAGATCGTACTTTGTTTCAGGTACTGCCCAACGAACGGATTCGTCTGGTTCAGATCCGGCATCCGGTCATTGAACCAGCCATTCGTGGCCTTCTGTTTTGTGAGCGAGTCGCTGTGAATATCGTCCAGCTCCGTCTTGGAATTGAACGGCCTCTGATGATTCTCCGGCGTTCCGTTCAGCCAATCGGGCGTCGGAAGGTTTTTGATCCAGGCATGATCGATGCTGATATGGTTGTTCACATGGTCCATAATAACTTTGAGATTCCGCCGGTGAGCCGCAGCCACAAACTCTTTGTAGAGATCATTGTCGCCCAAACGCGAGTCTACCTTGTACATATTCGTCGCCGCGTACCCGTGATAGCTTCCTTGCGGTGTATTATTCTCGAGCACCGGGGTCAGCCATAGCGTCGTTACGCCGAGATCCTTTAGATAATCAAGCTTGCTGATGACTCCTCGCAGATCCCCCCCATGGCGTGCGAATGGATCTCTCCGATCCGTTCGGTCCGGCATTCCCGCGACATTGTCGTTGGTGGTATCTCCGTTTGCAAATCGGTCGGGCACGATAAGATAGATAATATCGGAAGAATTGAATCCCTGATGCTCGGTGCGGGACTGACGCCGCTTGAGCAGCGGAAATCTGAATGAAGTGCTTCCCGCGCTTGAAGAAAGAGTCAACGTCTTCACGCCGGGCTTTGCAGTCCCCTCGATTTCAACCTCAACAAATGCATAGGAAGGGTTCGGAAGAGAAGATGTTTTCAGGATCTTGATGTCGCCTGAAACGGACGTTGCTGTTGCGTTCTCCAAATGATCGCCGTAGACCATCAACTGGATCTTGTGGAGCTTCATGCCCGTCCACCAGTTCGGAGGCTCGACCTTATCGACGCGGGGGGCTTGAGCAAACAGAACTTGAACAATAAGAATCGCAGACAGCGCAAAAAGATTCCGCTTCATGGTGCCTCGGTATAAATTGATAGACTGTTGTACAGTAAAAGTAGCCATTTGTCGACGATTGTGCAATCGGATCACTGTACGCAAGTGAACCTCAACTGGATCCGATGGAATCGATAAGAAGCTAACTCACAAATGAAGATAGATTGCCCCTTCTCCCGAACGGATGGCTTCGCAAGACGCGTTCCCTCAAAGAGGTGCTGTCGTCCGGCGACCTTCCCAAATTGCAGACTCCCTTTCCATGCTTGCGCTAACACAACAACGGCGAAGCCGCGAAAGAGCGCCTCTTCCGATGAACCTGGCATCAAAAGCATAACGCTGAGATTGCCGATGATATTCCGGCTTGTCAACTGGTGGCTGATAACGCTCAGCGGTTGTCCGCTCGAGAACGTCATGTCGATAATTCCGATTGTCCAGAACACTGTCCAACCGATCGCGAACTTCCAACAGACGCTAATGCTCCATCTCATCTGCGAGAGATTGAAGCCCCAATCCGACATGCTTCGTTTGAAATACAATTTCATCGTCATTACTGCCAGCACGAATTGTGCGTTATGATGAAGGTAATTTCATGCAAAGGCATGGTCGGGGGCCCGACCGTCAAAATAGTGAGAGAGGTGGCAGGATGAGTAGCTCGAAATTTGCGGGAGAAATTCAACTGCGGCAATAACAATGAGAAGATCAACTGCTTTGCCGACTGATCTCAATCTATTTTCTATCCCATCCTGAATATCGCAGGCTTCTCTCGATGCGTGCTGTGGTCAGTTACACAAAAACTATATTGCGCATTCTAACATGCCGCGGCTGAACTGGGGCTCATTTGAGATTGACACCAACGCCGGTCAAATAGGTTGAATCAAAGATCAACGCAAACATCTTTCGCGCGGCACAAAGCGTGCGGCTGGAGCTGTCAGCTTGTCGAGCGATTTTTGCGAGACACTCCGCCTCTTGGCGGGAACCGCTGATTAGGCCGCGTGCTCTCGTGTTTGGATCACTCGGATCACTTCTGAGCCGGCATGTCGCTCGTGTGGAAGAGCCCCCACCCATGGCCGTCAGGGTCGACAAAGCTGTGCGAATACATGAAGCCTAAATCCTCCGGCTGGTCGTAGGTCGAGCCCCCCGCGGCGAGGGCTTTCGCAACAAGCCCATCTACCTCATCACGACTCTCACATCTGAGGTTGAGCAAAACTTCGACGGCTTTGCTTGTATCGCAGACGGCCTTGGGCGTAAAAGTGCGAAACCTGGCGTGTGTAGTCACCATGACAAAAATCGTGTCACTTATTACGATGCAGGCGCCGGTGTCGTCGGTGAGCTGCGGGTTGTGTGAAAAACCGAGTGCTTTGAAAAACGCAATTGACCTCGGGAGGTCGGCGACAGGGAGGTTGATGAATACCTGTTTGCTCATGCTTCTGTCCTCTATTTGGTGATGATTGTGCTGATATTCGCCGCCGGCTGACGGACCGCGGCCAGGCTGTTTACGACTCTGCGATTCATAAGCTCATAGAGCGGCAACGTCCAGCAAGTTGGGCGCTGCGCGTTCGTGACGGTTATTCGTTTCAGTCTCTCAAAACTTTCGGGCAGCGCATTCGCTGACGGTTGGAGCCGTCAGCGTGTCGAGCGATTTCTGCGAAGCCTGCCGCTTCTTGGCGGGCGCCGCTGGTTTGGATGCAGCGCAAACCTGAACTCTTTAGTCCCCAGTTGGCTTTATCGTATCGGTTTCCACCATAAGCATGACAGTTTTCACAAGCGCTCTCGTTCGATGCGTTACTCCTTTAGGCACTGTCAGGCCGAAGCCTGGATTTAGTTCGATCGTCTTCCCATCGAGGTCCACCAACAATTGACCTTCGAGGACGAAGAAGAACTCATCGTCATTGTCGTGCTTATGCCAATGATATTCGCCTTGTACAATTCCGACACGGACAACGCTGTTATTGACTTTTGTGAGGGTTTGGTTAAACCATTTCTCCTTACACTCTTTTACCATCGCTGGAATATCAATCAGCTCGAGGTGTTTGAACTTTATATCAAGCCGAGTTGTGTAAGGGTATTCTTTTGCCATGCCGATCCTCTTTTTTGTATAGATTCGTTCTCTCGAAAGGCCAACGGGGAATATCTTTCGTCATGCAATGCGGTGCAGCCAGCTCCGTGTAGACTGAACGCGCGGCAGACGATGCCATTTCCATTAATAAATTTCTTCGCGCGACGCATTCACCGACACCGGGCTTCTTCAGCTTGTCGAGCGATTTTTGCGAGATCCGCCGCTTGTTGGCGGCTTACCGTTAATCAAAATAGGTAAATCGTAGAGAAGGAGAGATCCTTGCATAGACCCTCCTCGTTTGATTATCGACTATTTGAGTTTCTGGAGAATAGCCGTCGATCTTGTTGTGGACAAGAATCTCGGTCAGAAGACAATTCTTGAAATATTGCGACCGTTGTTTCCACATCTTTCCATTGACATAAAGGAGAGTCTTAACTTGGGTTAATTCATATTTTTTAACGAGGCCAAATTGAATTAACCTCGGCAGCGTATCTTCGACAAAAAGATTTGAAATCCTTTCATCGTCTGTATCGAACGGTTTTCCTTGAGGAAGGAAGGTACTACTCGAAGCCCGGAATGCTTGCCTTTGTGCCAGGATGCCATTATTTGTGTGATTAATGAGAACGGTCATCCCAAGCATTATGAGCGTACATAAAATGAGCTCAAATAGATTTATTGCCTGACCTCTTCTTAAGTTCATAAGACCCCTTTTTGAGATGCCTAACGTTCCGCGGCTCAGCTGTCGACGACTCTGCGAGTCGTAGACTGTTGCGCGGACGTGACGGTTGTTGATTTCAGTTTCTTTTGTTGTTCGAGCGGAGAGATCGTCGACCGCTACTTCCGTCAGCTTGTCGGGCGATTCTTTTGTTGGACCCGCCGCTTCGTGCCGGGAGCCGCTGGTTAGGCGGCGTCACTTTGCAAATAACCATCGTTTAGCTTGGTCAATATCATGGAACATTTTTGCGTTTTGTCCGTTGTTGAGAGTCACCGTTTCAAAAAATCGATAATCATTCAGATCATTTTTTACGACCAGTGCACGCTTTAACTCGTGTAATTGGACTCCTGATGAGGCAACTATTTCCGACGCTGCCTGGGGCAAATCGTAAATTTCAACTGTCGATAATTGTAAGACCGCTTCACTGTAATCGGCCAACAGTAATCTGCAATTTTTTTCCTTTGCCAGAGATGCCATTTCGGCAATCATGTTCTTGACCTCATTAAAAGTCAAAATCCCTTGAATTTTTGACTCCATCGCATGAGTCTCTGAGTTGTACACAATTGTATGTGCCAAATATTATCCTCCTCCTCTATCACTGCTGGTAGAACTTCCTGACGTACCGCGGCTCAGCTCTCTACGACTCTGCGGGTCATAGACTCGAAGAGCTGCGACGTACAGTCAGTACCGTGTGGCCTGCTGCGGGGACATGACGTTTGTTCACTTCAGTATCTTTTGTTGTTCGCGCGGCGAAATTATCGGCGGCTGGTTCCTTCAGCTCCCCGGGCGATTTTTACGGAAGCCACTCGTCAGGGCGCACTATTTCTTGCTGTGCATCATAACGTTGATGATAACCCCGTTGGGATCGACGACATGAAAACGGCGAACTCCCCATGGTTCATCGGTCAGCGGATAAATAACTTGAACGCCAAGTTCAATGGCTTTTGCATGCATGGCATCTACATCAGCCACTTCGATTGAAAGAGTCTGCGGCGGATGCGATGGAACTGCCTTTTGATCTTGTAAGAGATTGATTTGAGCAGTGATATTGCTCGGCGAGACGACCGTGACTATCCAATTCATATCCATCGCGACTTGAAAGCCCAAAAAGTCGACGTAGAACCTCAGGCTCTCTTTCATTTTATTAGTATTGATATCCGGGACAACTCTTCTGATGTTCATCGGACTCCTATTTGTTTTGCACGCGGCCGGATTCAAGAACGGATGCGATGCTGCCTAACAATGGCTCGATCGTAAGCGAAGGTTCGCGCTTATAAATGAAATATTGTACTTCAACGGGCCCGATGTTAAAGAGGGTTTCTGGGTAGATCCCCTCCTAGTATCTATAGCGCAAAACTAACGCTTTTTGGCGGCGTATGCAAACGCCATTCAAAGTCTGATACCGTCTTAATGTGACCAGCGGGTTTTTTGCATTTTCCTACCGGGCTCTTTAGTACGACAGAAGGGAATGCCGAGATCACATCCCATACTGGGCTAGTCCGCTCTTCAGGACGCGACTAAAAATATATGGCCCGACATTGGGGACGTCGGGCCCTGACCCTTTCTAATGGCAACCCTCAGGGGAGTAAGCGTCACCCAGGTCATACGAAGTGCCGCAACGACAGATGGCGGCCGTTTCCGCCGCACAACGCACTGGTCAGCCATCTCAACTGTCTCGGACTATTGCTTCTTTCCCGGTACATTCAAGAGGGGTACCAATTTCTGGTCGAACGGTAAAATGATCGTCGAATTATTGGGACTGTTCACGACGTCTTTGAGTTGGGTGATGTAATACCATTGCAGATAGTTCTGCGTCAATCCATTGCCGATGATCTTTTGAGCGTTCGAAATACCCTGGGCCTCAATAGCTTTTCGCTGCGCTTCCTTTTGAGCATACTGAATGGTGTACTCCATTTGTTGCGCTTCCTGAGACGCTTTAAGTTTAGCCGCAATGGCGTCACTGACGGTGGTGGGTGGCTCAACGTTCCGAATAAGAACATTGTCCAAAATTACACCTTTGCCGCTCAACTCCTGCAGCAAAATTTCAGTGACCATCTTAGTGTAAGCATCCCTCTGAAGGGACATCACATCGCTGGCATCAAACTTGGTAGCGGCGTTTACCAAGGCGGTCCTGATGGCTGGCCTGACAATCACTTCCTCATAGTTAAGTCCTATATTGCTGTAAACGCTGATTGCTTGTGACGGATCCAGATGATACCAAACGGTCACGTCAAATTTCAAAATGAGTTGATCGCGGGATAGCGTAGCAACGGCATCATCCCCCGTTTTATTTCCTTCGTTCCTGACTGAAGACATCGTGTAATCTTTTGTCTGGATCGACATTTTATAGACGTCAGTCAGGAAAAAAATTGGATGGATGCCGGCCGGCAGAGATTGAGAACCTACGTTCCCAAAGGTCACCGGAACCCCCACGTATCCTGGTTCGATGATCGTAAAGGATGCAGAAACAAAGGCCAGCACGGCTAACCCAAGGCTCGCATATCCAAGCTTCTTGAAATTAATCGGAGAGATGCCTTCCCTTGATCTCATGGTCAACAGAGCTATCCCCACGGCAATAAACAAAAGAATTAAGAATGAAGTATTCACGGTGTCCTCCTTATATATGGTTGGCGCTCTATTTTACTCTGCGGTGCAGAATTTTCTGTGATCGTACGCGTAATTCAGATCCTTCCCGGCAATATTGTTCGTGCTGCCTAACCAAGGTCCCCGAGCCAAGAGTTAACTTAACCTTCAAAATAGCAGCATGTCAAATCAAACAGATTCAAATTTTGGTAGAGGGTCTTATGAATAGAAAGACGAATTGAAGAAAACATGTCACGATGTAGCCCTCCACTTAAGCCGCGACAGCCCATCCCGCCCCCAAAGCACCCTTTCGGGAAGCAAGAGGAGCTCGTCCTGCGAAGCCATTCCTTTGCGAAAAGGTAAGCGTCGCGGCTTGGCTTAGGGGGAACAATTTCCTTAATCAATGAATATCCGCAAGTTTTAGTTCATCATCAACATGGCGGCCTCGACTCTCTACTCGCCCACGATGCCCCGGTTGGACCCAATTCTTTCTCAAAAGTTTCGCTTTTCATCCAATTATTTTCACCGGCGAGGTACCCTTAAAAAACAATGTCAACATCAACTCACTCTTAAAACCGCCTCAAGGACGATTCACATATTTAGTGTAGTGAGTCTAATTTTTATTAATAATCAAGAAATCTGCGACCCCCTTCCGATTTTCAATAAAAGCAACCATGAACCACGTTCAAAATACAAAGTTCGGCGGGCATAATTATTGTGGATTTCATTGTTGATGTGAAATTGCGGAGAAATTTGGAACCTATAGACCTCCTTATTCTTGACGAAAATGGAGGTCTTTGCGTTTGATGAGCAAGGATAAAAGACATTTGGCCTGACTGCAGGCTGTAGAACATCGATACCAGCTGGACCAATGATAAGTCATAGAGAATCACTGATCGGATAAGGAGATGCATTGTGAAGAACGATAACCAGAATCTCTACATTTCGGTAGAGTCACTACGAAACAAAATTACGAGTCGACTCATACCTCTTTTATCCATTGCGCTGTTTGTCAATTTGTTTTTATCCCTTGCGAGAATGCCGCTGATGGGATTTCGCCCCTTTATGCTCTTGCACATCCTCTTTGGAATTGTGGGTGCACTTCTATTCTTCGCGAGGAAAAGGATTGGCTCAGAGATATCTGCATTTGTGATTGTCGCTATTCTTTGTTTTCTGCTCGTGGCAGGCGTGGCAACGCTAGGTTTGCTCTCCGCGACTTTCATTCTTGCGCCAATCATCGCCTTGTATTTGATGATGTTAGGTTACCGAAAATCGGCGTATTTAAGTATTGCATTCATGCTCATCTATGTATCAATAATGGGCTCTCTCTTCATCACCGGGGTATTCGAATCACCCGCAACTCCAAATTTGTACGTGCATTCAGTCTCTGCTTGGATGGTCATGATCGTTGCTGTGGGCGGAACTTCAATTGCCTTCGTCGCTCCTTTCAAGCTGGTTCCCGGCGTTCTTGAAGGAAGCGAAAGACGGTTCCACCTTGCTTTTGAGAATTCGAATGTTGGAATGTGCCTTATCAGCCTTGATGGTCACATGCTCATGGTGAATGATGCCTTATGTACAATGATGGGATACACCCGCTCAGAGCTTGAGCAAAGGAGTATTACAGAGTTATCGCACCCTGATGACAAGGAAATGAGTTTGGATGTGATCAAGCGCGTGCTCATAAACGGAGAAGGAAAGGTGACATTGGAGAAGCGATATGCTCACAAGAATGGGGATGTAGTATGGGCGAATGTGTCGAGTTCTCTGATTCGCAACGGCGAAGGTGAACCTGAATATTATATTACGCATATCCAGAATATTACTGAACGCAAACGTGTTCAAGATGAACTTACGACCAAGGAAGAAACATACCGGACCGTTTTTGAGAACACCGGTACGGCTACAGTGCTCATTGAAGCAGACACGACTATTAGCCTCGCCAATGCCGGGTTCGAGAAACTCTCCCAATACTCTCGACAGGAGATTGAGGGGAAGAAAAGCTGGACGGACTTTGTTGTAAAAGAAGACCTTGATCGAATGATGATCCAGCACAGGTTAAAGAGGGAAAATCGAGAACTGGCTCTCAAGGGATATGAGTTCACATTTGTCAGAAGAGACGGAGAAAAGCGCAATATCTTGCTGACCAACGAGACCATACCCGGAACGCAGCGAAGCATATCCTCACTCCTTGATATCACGGAACGCAAAAGAACGGAGGCAGCGTTACAGGCAAGCGAAGAACGGTTTAGACAGTTAGCGGAGATTTTCCCGGAGACGATTTTTGAGGCTGATTTATTTGGTACGTTGACGTATGCTAACACTCATGGGTTGCAGTTGTTTGGGGTAGATGAAACAGCTGTTCGGCAGGGGGTCAATATCATGAGCTTCGTATATCCGGAGCAACGCCAAGTTGTTCAACAACGCATCCAGGAACGAATTGCGGGGAAAGCTGGCGGATTCCTAGAATACAAGGCATTGCGCGGAGATGGCACAAATTTTGACGCGATGGCTTACTCCGCTCCTATTCTTACCAACGGCCATGTTTCCGGGATACGCGGCTTCATCCTTGACATCACAGAACGCAAGAAAGTAGAGGAACATGCCAAGCAGCTCACAAATCACCTGCAGGTCACACTTGACACTGTCACAGTCGGCATATCTCATATTAAAAATCGTAAGATCGAATGGGCAAACGCCGCTCATGACGAAATATTCGGGTATCCGATTGGGGGGACTCTTGGGAGGGAAACATCTTCCTTTTACGTCGAGCGCGAGATTTTTGATCGATTAGGACAGGACGCCTATCAACAACTCGCCGATGGACGATCGTTTACTACAGAAGCTGAAATGTTCAAGAAGGACGGGTCACGAATCTGGTGCGGTCTTTCGGGACGCTACGTAAATCCGTCCGAGCCATCGGAGGGATCAATATGGATGGTTCAGAATATCACCGGCCGAAGAGCTTCGGAGCAAGCCCTTCGCGAAAGCGAAGGAAGGCTTCAGGCGATGTTTGATGCATCCAGAGATGCAATCGGAGTATCAAAAAGGGGGATTCATATTTATGCCAACCCCTCATACCTAAAATTATTTGGTTTTGAGACTAATGGAGCGATCGCCGGCACCTCAATACTGAACAGCATCGCCCCCGATTATCGCAAACAAATGATGGAGAACGTTCAAAGAAGATATGCAGGCCAATCGGTTCCAAAATTGTATGAGGCTCGAGGCTTGAGAACTGACGGCACAGAGTTCGACGCGGAGTTTAGCGTATCGACATACGAGCTCAACGGCGAAATCTATTCCGTCGCGGTTATTCGCGACATCACAGAGCGAAAGAAAGCCGAAGTATCGTTGCGGGAGAGCGAGGAACGGTTCAGGACAATTTACGAGAATTCCTCAATAGGACTTTATCGAACAACTCCGGACGGATCGATCATCCTCGCCAACTCCACCCTCGTAAAGAAACTCGGCTTCTCGTCGTTTGAGGAGCTTGCCGAACGAAATCTGGCGAAGGGCGGTTTTGAGACTTCGTATGAGCGAAAGCATTTCATCGAGGAGATTGAAGAAGAAGGCGAAGTGAAGGGATTGGAAGCAGCGTGGACGCGCAAAGACGGTTCGACGATTCACGTCCGCGAAAGCGCACGCGTGATCAGAGACGCGAATGGGAAGGTTCTATACTACGATGGCAGCGTTGAAGATATTACAGAGCGCAAACAAGCAGAGGAGGCCCTGCTTAAAAGTGAAGAGAGAATGAGGGCTATCGTTGAAGGAACGCCTCACCTCTTCTTTTATACTCAAGATGCTGAGGCAAATTCCACGTACGTGTCTCCGACGGTTGAGCAAATAACTGGGTACAAGGCAGAAACATGGCTGAAGAGAAAAGACTGGTTTATGACCGGCGCAAAGAGCAATCAATCCGCGAAAGAGAGAACACACGCCCATCTGCAGGGAAAGATCACCAGCGAGCCTACTTTTGTTGAAGTCCGCCACGCAAACGGGAACCCCATTTTACTTGAAGCGTATGAATATCCCGTAATGGATAACGGGGTAGTGATCGGGTTACAGGGAGTTGCCCATGATGTCACCGAACGCAAACATTCGGAAGAAGCGTTGCGGGAAAGTGAGAAACGTTTTCGACAACTCGCGGAAGCAGCCGTGGAGGGGATCGCATTCACGGAAAATGGAATTTTTGTTGACGGAAACGCACGGCTCGCGGGGATGTTGGGCTATGAATTGAGTGAAATGGTTGGAAGGCCGGTCGGAGATTTTATCGCCCCGGAATCTCGAGCGCTCGTCCTGGACCGCATACGGCAGAATTACGAAATACCCTACGAGCACTATTTGCTCCGGAAGGATGGATCAATATTTCCTGTGGAATCTCATGCCCGCATGATGTTGTGGAAGAACGCCTTGATGCGTGTTACCTCGCTGCTTGATATCAGCGAACGCCGGCGCACTCAAATCCAATTGCACAAACTTTCCCTTGCCGTTGAACAGAGTCCGGCTTCGATCGTTATAACAGACACCCGAGGCAATATCGAGTATATTAATCCTACATTTACTCGCATTACAGGATATACGTTAGAAGAAGCAGTGGGCAGGAATCCGCGCATCTTGAAGTCCGGTGAAACATCACCGGAAGAATACAAAAAATTGTGGGATACAATTTCTTCGGGGAAGGACTGGCGGGGCGAGTTTCACAACAAAAAGAAAAATGGTGAATTGTACTGGGAGTTGGCTTCCATCTCTCCCGTGAAAAATACGGAGGGTGTCATTACTAATTTTGTGGCCGTGAAAGAAGATATCACCGACCGCAAACGGTCGGAAGAAGCCCTACGCCACGCTCAAAAATTGGAAAGCATCGGGACGCTCGCCGGAGGGATTGCACACGATTTCAACAATCTTCTCAATGCCATTTTGGGCCAATCGACGCTCGCAATAAGTAAACTCACAAAAGAAAATCCGGCAAAAGATCACATAGAGAAATCACTGAAGGCGGCCGAAAGGGCCGCAGATCTTACAAGACATCTCCTTGCTTATTCGGGAAAAGGCAAATTGGTTACGGAAGAAATTGATCTGAACAGCCTTGTCAGCGAAAACAGTCAAATACTGGAGGTCTCGGTGCCCAAAACTGTGCAACTACGGTTTGATCTAGGCTCTCCCTCAGCGTACATTAGCGGAGACATCGGACAGATCCAGCAAATAATCATGAATCTCATCATTAATGCCGGAGAGGCGATCTATCCTAATCCCGGGACCATAACTGTTCATACTAGGCAGATACAACTAACAGAGAACGACCTGAAGTACACCAGGTTTACGAACAATTCACTGCCATCCGGTAACTATGCATCCTTGGCAGTGGATGATACAGGTCATGGAATGAATCCGCAAGTCATGGCTCGTATCTTTGACCCGTTCTTTAGCACAAAATTTACTGGCCGAGGGCTCGGTCTTGCGGCGGTTCTCGGCATTATTAAGGGACACCATGGAGGCCTGCGAATAGAAAGTGAAGTGGGCAAGGGAACGAGCTTTGAAGTGGTTTTTCCGCTAATAAATCCTTCCTTGAGCCCTGAAGCCCGGGCGATGAAAGTGATGCCGACTCTCAATGGAGAAGGAAAATCCATACTTGTGATCGATGACGAGACGTCGATACTGGAATTATTGAGAGATGTATTCTCTGATGCAAATTTCAAAGTTCTTGAAGCAGCGAATCCTGTAGATGGAATAAACCTTTATCGCCGACATCAGCACCGGACTGCCTTGGTGGTTCTTGATTACTCTATGCCGGGAATGGACGGCAAGAAAGCTTTTGATGAATTAGTCGCTATTAACAAAGGAGTGAGGGTTATCCTATGTTCAGGCTATGCCGAAGAAGAGATGAAATCGGCCTTCGGGGATGTTCTTCCTATGGCGTTTCTAAAGAAACCTTACAAACCAGCCGAGCTTTTGGAGAGGGTTTCCAGCATACTTGATAAGCGGGGATAGTGTAACGTAAGGACGCTCGTCAATCAACATCATAACCCCGGAATGGGTTATATCGATCGATTACGGATCGTCGGCATAGGTTGCAATCGGTCGACTGAGCCATCGTCGCTCGTGGAGAATCTCTTCCCCATCGTCTGAAAGATCCATCATTAGACCTGACGAATAGACCGACCACACCCCCCGCACAGGTACTATTTATCCGGGTCCGTTCCTTTTGTCAGCCAGTCAATCCCCGCCTGCTCCCAGTTGTGCTTCGTTGATGCATCGATGTATCTCTCCCATTGGTAGATCCCGCTGTCTTTCGCGAGCCTTTTGAACTGAAGAGTCACAGCCATGCTGTTCAGAATGACGACAGATCGTTCCATACCGGCTCTCTTATAGAGCTGTTGTCCCCCTACCATGGTGTTCTGAACTTCCGGGGCCAAAGGCTTTAATGTCCGCATGTCCACAAACACGCCAAACTTTCCAGTTGCGCCGACGAGCGCGTGCTGGGATTCTTTTGCCCAGTTCTTCATTTCATCATCTAAGATGGTTTCTCCAAAGGTCAGTTTGAAGCCCCATGGTTTCTTTTCAATCGCATGCATAAATCCTCCAGATTGTATTTATTGAAGCGTTGTCGTTAGAACGTCATACCGAAATAACTATTTTCGATCCACAACCACGGATCCATTTTCCCGGACGGCATACTGAGAGGTCTCAAACCGCGCGATAGAGAGCTGCCGACCTGATTCCGGCAACCCTGATTCCCTCTTCTCCGACAATTGAAACCTCGACAAAGCGAGATGCAGGCTTTCTGCCATCCGATTAAGGGCTTCTGAAGCACGTGCTATCTGCTCGACGCCGGACGCCGATTCACTCGTGACATTGCTGATCGCCACCATGTTCTTCGATATTTGTTCGCTCGAACTCGACTGCTGTTCGCTCGCGGCGGCTATTTGGTTCACCATATCAGTGACCCTCTGAGAATTTCCGACGATGTCTTCAAGCGATGCGCCCGCCTTATCCGCCAACTGGATCCCCTTTTCGACTTCTTTTGTACCATCTTCCATCGACCCCACGGCGAACTCGGTATCCATTTGGATCTTTTGGATCATGACAGCTATTTCTTTTGTTGCCTTCGTAGTACGCTCGGCGAGTTTTCTCACTTCATCCGCGACAACCGCAAAGCCACGCCCCTGCTCGCCGGCCCGGGCTGCTTCAATGGCTGCATTTAGAGCCAATAAGTTGGTCTGGTCTGCGATGTCGTCAATCACACCAATTATTTCACCGATTTGTTCGCTGGATTTTCCGAGTTCCAGAACCGTGCCTGCTGATTGCCTGACTACTTCCGCGATTCGTTTCATCCCGCTGACCGTGGCTTCCACATCCTTGCCCCCCTGTTCGGCGGCTTCTTTTGCCTGCTTAGCTGTTTCTGAGGTAGCCGAGGCATTCCTTGAGTTCTCGATGATTGTTTTTGTCATCTCTTCGACGGCACTGGCCACTTCGCTCGCTTGCGCAGTTTGTTCCTGAGCCCCCGCTGCCATCTGTTCCGTACTGCTGCTGATTTCACCGCTCGCGTTTGCAAGGGCTGTGGATGACTCGGCTACACGCATCAACGTATCCCGAAGTTGTACTGTCATGTCGTTCACACTTCTTCCGAGCCGCCCCACTTCGTCGTTCGTCAGAACGGGAGCACTCACCGTCAAGTCTCCTTTTGAAATCGCGCACGTGGTTTCAACAAGTCTATCCAGCGGTCGCGTTACCAATCTTTTGATGAAATAAAGTAAAACGGCGCCGACAACGACAATGAGTCCGGCTCCGATGAGAAGTATGAGCAGCCTCGCGTTTGCCTTTTGACTGTCGAGTTCGGTCATCGGACTGGCAATATCAAAAACTGCGGCGACCTCCCCTACCTTCTTGGCGCCAAAAACATCAAGACCGTTTGCCCGGTGGCAAGCCAGGCATTCATCCCGGATGCGCCCCGGCACGAACTCGTACATCCATGGTACTCCTTTTTCATTACCGGTTAGCTCCACGGAAGATAATTCTGGTTGAGAAAGGAATCTCAAGGTGGCTTCGCGTTCCAGCTTTCCCAGATCAGTCTCCCCGTTTATCTCTTCCAAAGTAGCGCGATGATACCTGAGCCCGATCTTCTCGGAGTACTCTTCCGCTGCAGAATGAATCATCATCGGCGAGGTGATAGCAAGATTTATCAAACGTTCGCGGAATGCTCGTTCTAATTGAGCGTTCTCCCATGAAAGGAAATACACGGCTGATCCGCCCACGATCAAGGCGAGCACTCCGCCGATGGCAAGGAAGAATTTCAAGCTCACGCTGAGGTCTTTCCACCAAATGCGCCTCATTCCATATTTATTCATAACCCCACCCCTCGTTGTTTGAACGTCATCATGAAATGTCCCAATCATGTTATACCCAATCGGCGTGGCATAAATCTATTCCGGCTACCGTAGATCGTCTCTCCCTTGTTTTACGAATCACACTTGTGGAACTGCTGAAGCGGTCAGATGGGAAACGAATAGCTTATCCGACCCTTCCACATGATGAAACAGCCAATTCTCCATAGCGTTTAACGAATCTGAAGAGGGAGCCCCCTTTGATTTCTGGAGACTCTGGATCTTCTCGAGAAACAGGCTATCCTCGCTTTTGTGGAGCACATAGTCGGGATAGCCAGCGCGCTGCATTAGTCTCTCCTCCGCAGCAAAGTGGCGGCTCGAGAATGCCAAAACCCGGTTGAGGCATCTCCGCACAATTTCAAACTGTGCCCAACCCCTATCGTTCATATGGCAGGCATACCTGAGAAGTTGAATGAGCTCAAGCAATTCCTTATGCTCTTTGTCAACTTCATCGATTCCGACCTCGACGAGCGTCTCCGAGTTCATTTAGATACCCTGCCTTCCTTGATTTTGCCGTTGCGTCCGTTAACCTTGCGGCTTCGCCAGCATCATCAATGCGGGAAGCAGGTTCGGCACAGAATTCTCTAAATTCCAGGACGATTTCCCTTTGGTAGAAAGGATTTCCATATATTCCTCCCTCCTGCAAAGGAAGGAGTGTGGATCAAAGCTGTCGCAGCCTTCGATCCAAACTGTCTTTGGAGGTTCGAGGGGCTCATTAATTATCGTGATCAATCAGTCGTATTTCAGAGGATTGTCACGGCCGTAAAACAAATTGAGAAGAAACTAAGGATATCTTCGACGATCTTTTTGACAACGGATGACTTGTTTACTTTAACAAGCCAAGTATTTCCTTTGAGCTCTGATGATTTGCTCCTTCTTCGGCTCCCACGAGCTGATAAAACTCGCATTTCAAGCAATTGTTTAGCTTTTGTGCGAAAACACCTTGCACCTGGCCGCCGCAAAGGGTGCCAGCCAATGCCCAGCAGGATCTACCGGCATTCTTACCACGGTTAACACCGTGCACACGTTTTTCGATGGAAGCAGGGCACACGCCGAGTTCATTTTCTTTTGAACCCCCCGGTTCTCGGCCACATTTCTTAAATTCCCAGCAATTCTGTTTTGTCATAGCATGCTTCCTTGCGAAGTTGATCTTTGGTGCCTCCTTATAGATTATCGACATTCTCAAAAGATACTTGAGGCCATTAGATAGTGAGAACCGTCAATATCTTGACGCTCATTGACACAAAATTTTGGAGGAGGGAGAAATATACTTGAACGGAGTGGAATGCCCTAAATCGCTTAACTCTAGGCCCAAAGGAAGGTCAAATGAAAGTCGGCAGGTCCCTGAATCGTAAGAGCCATCCCCCCTACCATTGCCCCGCGAAACGTTGTACCGCTATGCTTGTTATAGCAACGCTCATCCAGACAATCAAGCCGAGCAGCATCGGCTTTAGGCCTGTCGCGAGCATCCTCCTCAAATCTGTTTTAAGCCCAATAGCGCTCAGAGCCATGATGATCAAAAATTTCCCCGCTTCTTTGAGGAAACTAAGCGCCGACGGACCCAGCACTCCTGATGTGTTGAGTGCCGACATGAGAAGGAATCCAAGAATAAACCAGGGAAATATTTTCAGCGGATGGAACTTCGACTTCCCCCCTTCCCGCGCTTCCCGTCTTTTACGGATGATCATCAGCGCAACGAACCCAAGCGCTACCGGTACGATCATGATCGTCCGCGTCAGTTTCACGATGGTGGCATAATCACCGGCGGCATTGCCGAAGGTATATCCCGCTGCGACGACGGAAGAGGTATCGTTAATCGCCGTACCGGCGAACAATCCAAACCCCATTTGCGTCAGACCGAGTGCATGTCCCAATGCAGGAAAAATAAAAACAGCGACGACATTGAAAAGAAAGACGGTGGAGATGGCGTAGGCAATCTCCTGGTCCTCTGCTTCAACGATGGGAGAAACTGCCGCGATAGCCGAACCGCCGCAGATCGCCGTTCCAACGCCTATCAGGCTTTTAAGATTAAAATCGACCTTGAGAGGTCTGCCGGCGACAAACACCGCTGCAAAGGCAGCTGTGATGGTAACAAGAATTATCGCTACGGAAGCAACCCCCGTAGCGTATACTTGACGCAAGCTCAGTCCGCTCCCCAGAATGATCACAGCCCACTGGAGGATCGTCTTGGATGTAAAATTGATTCCATTTGTGAGTGTTGAGCTCCGGGGCGCAATATTCCCGATGCCTATGCCCAGGAGTATTCCAAAAATTGCCCCCCCGACCAATGGAAAACTGTTTCCGAGAAAGTATGCCGCAATCGCTATCGAAAGCGAAAAAACGATACCGCGATTATTATTCTTTAACCATGAAAGCACGCTCTCTCCTAATGAGTAATTTCAAGATACAATAACTTCTTCACAGCAAGTACTGGTCAGACAGAAAACCGGAACAGCACCATATGCTGCAATTGAATTGTCTCCGATAAAGAGAAACCAACCCGCTTTGCAGCATCAAGGATCACTTTTGTCTCGAGCCGATGTTCCAACGGCGGGCCGCTTTCTTCCTGTTTGTAAGGCCATTCGAGCACGCAAACTCTTTGCTTTGCCACACGTCCGGATTCGGAAAGGGCTTTGAGGAGATCGTCAGACTCATGCAGCACATGCCCCAAAAAGACCAGGTCGAATGAGTTATCTTCCGAAGGAATATCCTCCACCGTTCCATGAAGGAATGTTCCCGCCGGCACAAATGTTCTGGCTGCCTTCAGCATTTCGGGGTTCGGATCAATCCCTGAGACATTTTTCCCCCTGCCGGAAAAGGCCTCCGCGAAAATCCCGCTGCCGGTCCCAACATCGAGTACGCTAACGACAGCGATACCCTCACAACAGAGGTCGACGACCCGGTTTACTTCGAGCAGGGCAAGGCGTTCCGGCGCGCGAAGACGTTCTACTTCCCCCCTGAATCTGCGCTCATGCATATCACGTCATGGTATAGTTGTTTTCAACTCCAGTATTGCACGACTTTCGCGTGCACATACTGCGCAAGTGCCGCGCGGACAATACTGCTCGTGCATTCATTCCCAAATTGTTCACAGGCTTCGCTTATTATGCGCCCTGCTGCTTCTTTGGATTCCGCATCGCGAACGCGCTGTTTCCCGGGCCTGCCGTCGAAAGGACCCAGAGAGAAAGGCAAGCGCCGGAACAACCAGGATTCCACCCCTCCTGGCGGTCCGCTGAGAACTTGTGCGGCCTGACCCTTGAAAAGATATGCAACGGAATTTCCCGTTACATGCTCTTCCTTATCTCTTGCTGAGTATTCTCTATTTAATAAACATGAGAATCGTTATAAAAACAAGTGACGCTCGATGCGCTTCAGAGCGTCACTTTGATCTTATCCGATATAAAAGGTGCCGAACGGAGAGGAACAAAGGACATTGCCTGCCAAAGTCGATAATACCAAGAAAGAGCGCGGCGGCGGAACCGGCTAACAAATAATAGCTTCCGGGGCTCCCCAGAAGGAAGAGCACGATCCCCGCGGCTCCGCCCCCCTTCAACATGTTGCTCACTCTGGTCCGCTGCTTCATGGTTCTTCAATAACAATGAGGAAATGACTGCAATTAGGCATCTTTCTTTTTGATCGTCGAGAGCTTCAGCGGCATATACAAAGGACAAAATCCAGCAACACTCGTCAATAAAAAGACGGCCGCAATGATGCTGAGAATGATAGCGGCCATGCCGGTGATCTGATTCGTGATGTATAATATCCCAATGGCCACGGCGGCAAGGACACGAAGTGCCCGATCAATGGAACCCATGTTGTGTTTCATACGAACGCTCCTTTTGTAGGTGAATGAATTATCTATGTGATGCAGGGAAACCCAAAAGGGTTCCATGACCATGAAAATTTATTTACCGAACGCCGGATCCTTTTTGTTTTCGCATCATCCTATTTGTAGCAAGGGAAAATCACCCGATTAACAAAGGAGAATGGCAATGTCAGAAGATCTCAACAAAGAGACATTTCGGGATAAGATCTTTAATTTTGAAAAAAACAAGGAGTGGAAATACGAGGGGACTCTTCCGGCACTCGTGGACTTCTGGGCGCCCTGGTGTGGTCCTTGCCGTTTGGTAGGGCCGGTGATCGACGAGCTTTCCGAAGACTATGCAGGAAGAGTAAATTTCTTTAAGGTCAACACAGAAGAGGAACAGGAGCTTGCTGGGATGTTCGGCATACAGAGCATTCCCTCGCTGCTCTTTATTCCGGTTGTCGGAGTGCCGAAGATGGCTCTCGGCGCTTTGCCGAAAAAGGAATTGAAAAGAATTATCGAGAGTGAATTGCTTCCATCCAGCCAAGCGTCAGTGGTCACTCAATGAAACAAGTCATTCTTCGTCTTAAAGATTTCTTAATGGGATCGATGTGGCGAAAACGGGTCTTGTTTTCTCTCCTTGGCGCTTTAGGCGGATATGCCTATTATTATTTTGTTGGATGTAGAACAGGAACATGTCCCATCTCAAGCAATCCCTGGATAAGCACAATATACGGGGTAGGAATGGGACTTATGTGGACTATCGGAGATCGGAAGAAAGTGCAGCCATGAAGTTTATGAGTGCGTTGCCGCGACAGGCTTCACTCTATAACAACGATGGAATATAGAAAAAGGACACGTTAGCTTATGAAAAAAATATCTAAGAAAAAAATTAAGTATCCGAAATGGATCGCGTGGTCTGTTGCACTTGTCGGTGCCGTAACCCTTTTTTATGTGATGAGCTCAACTTCGACGCCGCAGCAATATTCTCCTTCAGCGAATGCGAACGCGGCAGCTCCCCAATTTACATTAACAGATGTCATGGGTCGTCCGCTCGCCCTCTCCAATTATCGGGGCAAAGTTGTTATTCTGGATTTTTGGGCCCCATGGTGCCCGCCATGCAGGCGGGAAATCCCGGATCTCGTTTCGTTGCAACAACAGTACGCCTCCCAGGGACTTCAGATCATTGGGATCGGCTTGGACCAGCCGGGTAACGTTGCCGCATTCGTCCAGCAGAATGGCATCAATTATCCTGTGGCGGTCGGCAACGACGCGATAGCAAATCTCTACGGCGGCGTGTCAGGAATTCCGACGACATTCATCATCGATAAACAAGGAAATATCACCAATAGATTCGAGGGCTTTACAGACCGAACTGTATTTGAACAGGAAATAAAGAAATTACTTTGATCATTAAGCGGCCGGGAAACTAACGTGGACAACAACACCGAACATAAGGGGGTCAAAAAAATTCTCATCATCGGAGGAGTAGCGGGGGGAGCCACGGCAGCTGCGAGAATACGCCGGTTGGGCGAAACCGCGGAGATCACGGTCCTGGAAAAAGGACCGTACGTCAGCTTCGCCAATTGCGGCCTCCCGTATTTTATCAGCAAGGATATTCAGCGGAGATCAAGCTTATTGCTTCAAACGCCCGAGGGGTTCTACAGCCGGTATCGGGTCGACGTGAAGGTCAACACGGAAGCAGTGGAAATCAAACGGGATCAAAAAGTTGTCGTGGCGAGGACCTCGGGCGGCACTGAAGAGTTTCCCTACGACAAGTTGCTTCTCGCTCAGGGGGGTTCGCCGGTTGTACCCGCGCTTCCGGGGGCTCCCGGCAAGCATGTGTTCAAATTGTGGACGATTCCCGATATGGACCGGATCCATGCGTTCATCGAGGAAAAGAAACCTGCTCATGCCGTTATCGCCGGCGGAGGGTTCATCGGACTGGAAATGGCCGAAGCGCTGAGCGCCCGCGGGATAGCCGTGACTCTCGTGGAACTGGCTCCACAAGTGATGATCGTAATGGATGCCGAATTCGGAGCGATGATCAAGAGCGGACTTGAAGAACGGGGTATTCAGGTAAAAACTCACGTCGGCTTATCGGAGATCAGAAGTAACTCAGTGCTGCTAAGCGACGGGTCGGTATTGGATGCCGAGATGGTGCTCCTCTCCATCGGCGTTCGTCCGGAATTGGCGTTAGCGAAATCCGCGGGGCTCGAAATTGGCGCAAGCGGCGGCCTCGTTGTCGATGAAACTATGCGGACGAATGACCCGAATATATTTGCCGCGGGCGACATGGTGGAGATCTCCAACAAAGTTCATGGGAGAAAAGTACGGATCCCTCTGGCAGGGCCGGCAAACCGCCAGGGAAGAATTGCCGCAACCAATATGCTCGGAAAGAGGATGTTGTACCGGGGGGCTCTCGGAACTTCTGTCGTCAAGCTGTTCGATTCCACGGCAGCCTCCACCGGTTTGTCGGAGAAAGCTGCGAGAGAAGCGGGGTTCGATGTCGGCGTATCGTACGTGTTCAAAGACGATCACGTGACGTACTATCCGGGCGGAAGGCAGCTGGCATTAAAACTTGTCTATGACAGAAAAACAATGCGGCTTCTCGGAGGACAGGCATACGGCCAGTCGGGTGTTGAAAAACGAATTGACGTTCTTGCAACAGCTCTCCAGGGCAAAATGACGCTCGAGGATCTGTCGGAGCTGGACCTGGCATACGCTCCCCCCTACAACAGCGCCAACGACCCCCTGAACCTCGCCGCGTTTGTCGGTTTGAATCACGTCACAAATTTCAGTCCGTTGAGAACTCCATCCGAGACGCTCGTTGAACTGCGCGGCGGAGGCGGAATGATCCTCGATGTCCGCACGCTCGGCGAACGATCGAAAGCTCCGCTGCAGAATGCGATCCATATCCCGGCCGACGAGATTCGGGACAGGATGAACGAAATCCCAAAAGAGAAAACAATCTACATCTTGAGTAAAGACGGTTTTTTAGGCCATACAACACTTCAGATCCTCAAAGCACATGGTTGGCCGCGCCTGTTCAATATTGCAGGCGGTTACCTTGCTGCCCGATGGACCGATGGATGGTGTTTTCATAAATAATAACTACACAGGAGAATCCAACACATGTTCGACATAGAAACCAAAATCAAAGCCGGTGCGAAGATCATTGATGTGCGTACGCCGGAAGAATTCAAAGAAGAGCATTATCCGAATGCGCTGAATATTCCGGTCGACCAGATACGCGAACGATTAACAGAAGTTGGCGGGAAGAATGGGCCAATAGTGCTTTATTGCGCCAGCGGATCCAGAAGTGCGTTTGCGGCAAGAATGTTGAGATCGGCGGGTTATACGGACGTTATCAATGCGGGGGGCCTTGACGACATGCCGCGCAATTGAGGGAGCGGCGTTCATAGTTCAAAAAGGCTCCGAGCTCTCTCTTGCGGATCTTACAATTGTAATTTCAGGGCTGCAAAGAGCCGCTTCTCAACGGATCGAGAGAGGCGAGGAGCCGATTCGCGCTGGTACATAGCGATCACCCTTTTCAGGTCTGCAAGATTTCTTGAGCATTTCTTGCACGATTGAAGATGCTTCTTGATCGCGCGGCATTTCGCGGAATCCAACTGTTCGTCCAGATTCTCGCAAACGTATTTTGTGGCCTCGGTACAACGCATGGTATGAGCGGTTTTCGTTCTCATGCTTCAATATACTCCTGAAGTTGTTTGCGAAGGAAAACGCGCGCCCTGCGGAGCCTGGATTTCACCGCCGCAACAGAAACTTTCAATATCTTGGCAGCCTCTTCCGACGATCGTCCTTCAACATCGCGCAATACAAAGACGATCCGCTGTTCCATGGGGAGTTTGAGAATAGCGTTGTCGAGATGCTCACGGAGCTCTTTGTTCACCATTTCATCCTGCGGCGTATGTTTCAAAGAAACAAGCGCCTGCAGCGGAGTTCCATCCCCCTCAACTTCAGGATCCCCGGCCTCGGTTTCCGGTGAACTTATCGAAACGGAAGACTCATCTATTTTGCTCCGCCTTCTTTTCATCAGACAGTTGTTCGTTACAATCTGATAAAGCCAGGTGCTGAACTTTGCCTTTCCGTTAAACTGGTCGAGTTTGCGGTAAACATTCACGAAAGTGTCTTGCAGTGTCTCGGCCGCTTTTTCTTCATTGCGGCATACTTTGAAGGCAAAGCCGTACACTGTTGACTCATATTGCTTTACAAGAAGAGAAAAGGCCTGTCGGTCTCCCCTTTGCGCTTTTCGAACAAGTTCGAGCTCACTCTCGATATTTTGCATCTGATCCACACTCATACTTTTCAATATACCAAGATCCGTCCTGAAGAAATGAACATGAAGTGTACCAACACGATCCAAAAAAAAATCTTTGTCAATTCTTTCGTTATGAGCCTGTTGAACAATTCAACACCAGTGGATAGCGAAAAATGATTCTTAAAGCTGAAGAACAAGGAATCGTTCGTTTCACATCTTTAAGAATCATCCCATGCGGTAGTGCAAAATTTCCCCGGACATGAAGAATAACGAATGGCATCATACTTGTATTTATAGATACAGGTATGAAAAAACAGGATAAAAATACGCCGGTCCTCTCTATTGGAAAAGTAGCGGAGAAGCTGGGCGTTTCGGTTGAGATCATCCGACTTTATGAGCGGCGCGGCCTCATTCTCGTTACAAAAACTCACGGGAATCAGCGCCTTTTTTCGGAATCGGACGTTGAGCGGCTCCGGTGCATCCGCACGGCGATCAATGAGCACAAGATTTCCATCGAAGGCATCCGACGTATCCAATCGCTGGTCCCATGCTGGGAACACATTCAATGCTCGGCGGAAGTGCGCGCAAAATGCCCGGCGTATCACCGGTCGGATGCCGGATGCTGGACATACAAGGATAAAAAAAATGAGTGTGCGGAAAAAGACTGCCGTGAATGCGTTGTCTACCAACTCTCCGGTGATTGCGACAAGATCAAATCACTGATCTACTACGAAGAAAAACCTCTGCAAAAGCGGTCCCTGTCTCAAGGAAAATAATCATGAAAAGAATCCTCATCTCGGTTCTCGTGCTTGGAGCGTTGACCGGCATGTTCTCGGTCGCGCTCCACAAAAACAGCGCCGAAAACTCGCCTTTGGAGAAACTGAAGGAACAATACGCTCACAAGGTGAAGGCATCGGTCGATCATTCACTGTTTCCCCAGTTGAAAACAAAATTCAAGAAACCTCAGGAAGTGACGGCCGCTTGTATCTCCTGCCACAACGGAAGAGCCGTTGAGGTGATGCATTCGACCCACTGGAACTGGGAGCGGATCGAGTATATTTCAGGGAAAGGCATTCGCCCGCTTGGAAAAAGGAACGTGCTGAACAATTTTTGCATCGGAATTTCCGGCAACGAACAGAGCTGCGATAAATGTCACATCGGTTACGGGTATGCCGACGCCAAATTTAATTTCAAAGATTCTCTGAACGTCGATTGCCTCGCATGCCACGACAACAGCAACACCTACGTGAAAGCAGTCGGGGGGGCCGGGATGCCCGATACTTCAGTGAACCTGAATTTTGTTGCTCAACACGTTGGCAAACCGCTGCGCACCGATTGCGGAACGTGCCATTTCTTCGGCGGCGGAGGCAATAATGTGAAACATGGCGACCTTGAAAAAGCGCTCTTCGACCCGACCCGCGACGTCGACGTCCACATGGCATCTGAGGGCCCGGACATGCAATGCGTCGATTGCCATACCGCGGAGAAACATCAGATGCTGGGGAAGATGTACTCCGTTTCTTCAATGAACCGCAACCGTGTCGAATGCGAGCACTGTCATTCCTCGATGCCGCATACCGATGATGTCCTGAACAAGCATACCCTCAAGGTTGCATGCCAGACCTGCCATATTCCGACATACGCAAAAGTTAATCCGACGAAGCTTCACTGGGACTGGTCGACGGCGGGCAAGCTGAAAAACGGCGAACCGTACGAGGAAACGGATTCGAACGGAACGGACGTGTATATGTCCATTAAGGGATCCTTCGTGTGGGGAAAGCAATTAAAGCCGGATTACATCTGGTTCAACGGAACGGCGACCCATTACCTCGTCGGCGACACTTTCGATCCGTCCAGGCCGCTGAAGCTGAATGAATTGTACGGCAGTTACGACGATCCGGACGCAAAGATCTATCCCGTAAAGATCCATCGGGCAAACCAGATCTACGACACGAAAAACAAATATCTCATCCAGCCGAAAACCGTATCGAATAAGCCGGGGGACGGCGGGTACTGGAAGGAATTCAACTGGCAGCGATCGGCAGAAGAGGGGATGAAATTGGTCAACCTCCCGTACAGCGGAAATTATGGCTTCACTGAAACGGAAATGTACTGGCCGATCAACCATATGGTCTCGCCGAAAGAACAAACGGTGAAATGCGTTGAATGCCACACGCGAGAGAACGGACGTCTTGCAAATCTGAGCGGATTCTATATTCCGGGGAGAGATTACAATCCATGGGTCGAATGGCTCGGCGGCGGAATCATCGTGCTCGTGCTTGCGGGGGTCGTCGTTCACGGCGGGGCACGGATCGTTGTGAGCCGGAACAGAAAGGATTCTAAATAATATGAAAAAAGAATATGTGTACCGGGGATTTGAACGATTCTGGCATTGGACCCAGGCAGCGCTCATCATCTTTCTCGGCGTCACGGGATTTGAAATTCACGGATCGATAAATTTCTTCGGGTATGACCAGGCAGTGCGATACCATAATATCGCTGCGGTCAGTTTTTTGATATTGATCGCCTTCGCGATCTTCTGGCATTTTACGACGGGTGAATGGAAACAGTATCTGCCGACGTGGAAAAATCTGCGCGCGCAGGCCGAATACTACATCTTTGGGATCTTCCGCAACGCTCCGCACCCGACAAAAAAGACCGTTTTGAGCAAACTCAACCCATTGCAGAAATTGGTGTACGCGGGACTCAAGGTCCTCGTGATCCCCGTGATGGTCATAACAGGGCTTCTCTATATGTTCTACCGTTATCCGCAGCGGTATGAGGTGGTGAGCTTGAACATCGGAGGACTGCAGGTGATCGCAACGCTTCATACGATCGGCGCATTCCTTCTCGTTTCATTTTTTATCGCTCATTTGTATCTCATCACGACGGGCAACACGGTCACGTCAAACCTTAAAGCGATGATCACGGGATACGAGGACTTATCCGGTGAGCCGGAGCAGAAAAAAATCATAACGCAAACAACAGAAGTTCATGAGGTGGCACGATGAATACAAAATACATGAATCCCTATCTTGCGGGCTTTTTTCTCGGGCTTGTCCTGTTAGCGACGATCTTTATCACGGGACGCGGCCTTGGGGCGAGCGGTGCGATCAAGAGCATTGTTGTTGCCACGGTCGACGGCGTGGCGCCAAAGCACGCCGAAAGCTCATCCTTCTACGGAACCTACGTCGGCCCGGGCAAGGACACTCCGCTGAAATCATGGCTGGTCTTTGAGGTCGTCGGCGTTGTTATCGGCGGATTTATTTCGGGATTGGTTTCCGACAGGCTCAAGGTTGTTACGGAATCGGGGCCGAACGTGAGGCGTAACGTCCGCTGGCTCTTTGCTGCGATCGGCGGCGCGTTGTTCGGGATCGGCGCGCAGTTCGCGCGCGGTTGCACCAGCGGTGCGGCACTGAGCGGCATGGCTGTTCTTTCAACGGCGGGATTTGTCACAATGATGGCAATTTTTGGAACCGGGTATGCCGTTGCATACTTTGGCCGCAAACTCTGGCTTTAAGAAAACGTTAAAGGTGAAATCATGGGACCATTCGTACCTGACCTTATCTCCGACCAACTCAATCTCGTTGTTGCACTTCTCCTCGGGATCGGGTTCGGTTTTGTGCTGGAACAAGCGGGCTTCTCATCGTCGCGGCGTCTTGCCGGACTGTTTTATGGCTATGACTTTACGGTGCTGCGCGTTTTCTTCACCGCTGCAGTCACGGCAATGTGCGGCGTTCTGCTGCTCGGTTACTTCGGACTGCTGGATACCGAAGCGATCTATGTGAACCCAACGTGGCTCGTCCCGGCAATTGTCGGCGGAGCGATCATGGGTGTCGGATTCATACTCGGCGGCTATTGCCCCGGCACCAGTGTCTGTGCCGCTGCGATCGGCAAGGTTGACGGGATGTTCTTTGTCGGTGGAGGAATGCTCGGCGTGTTTGCTTTCGGCGAACTGTATCCGCTGTATCATAACTTCTACGAATCGACATCGCTTGGTGCGGTCAAGATTTTCGATTCGCTTGGTATCTCACAGGGGCTCTTTGCATTCTTCCTGATCGCCATAGCGGTTGGCGCGTTTGCGGTGACGACGGTCATCGAGAAGAGAGTGAATAAGACTTCTGCCCCCTCGCTGCTCTTCAAATCATACCGGCATGTCAGTGCAGGGCTCTTTGTCCTCGCGCTCGGAATTCTTTTCATCTTTTTGCCCGACCGGAAAACGCATCTCATCGATAAAGTATCGGATCCGCAGTATGGCATGGCTCACCCTGTGAAGACGATGGAAGTTGACGAGTTGGCTTTTCGGATCGTCGATGCGGAGCCGAACATCCGGATCGTCGATATCCGTCATCCTGACGCATTTGCCAAACTCGCGTTGCCCGGCTCGATCAATATTCAACTTCGCGATTTCTTCAGCAAAGACTGGATCACCCCCTTCTCGCAGCGGCACGTGAAAAAGGTCATTGTGGGGGACAGCGAAGCGCAGGAGCGCGTCGCATACCTGCTGCTTCAGGAACTCGGCTACGAGAACCTTGCCGTTCTTCAGGGCGGCTTTGACGGATTCAATAAGAACATTCTTGCGGTTTCGGCATTTGTCCCGACAGGATCACGATGGGATGGAGACGTGAAGCAGTTTCGCGAGCAGGCCCATAACGAGATCATAAAGATGATCGAGAATGAAAAGAACAAGGGGATGAAAGTATTGAAGGTAGAAAAGAAGATTCAGGGGGGATGCTGAGCGATCACGGGAGAAACGACAAACCTGAAACAGTTGTCCGGCGCCTATCGTAGAACCGAAACTATGTCGCCGGCAATGAACTGAGAATGATATTATTTTGCGTTGGACATGCTCATCTATGAATAGTAGCGCTGCGCGGCATGAATCTCCCCTGATGCATATCTCCACGATGTCCGAAGAGAGCACGCCGCCGTCATAGAATCCATCAGAAGAGAGAATTCACGCCATAATCCAAAGGATTTTGGCAGTCATGCCGCTTGAGCCGTAGAGGAGATTCGCAAATGGACACAAGAGACATCGCGATTGTAATAATTGATATCAGCGGATATACCCGATTCATTCGATCAAACAGGAGCAGCATGGTTCACGCCGAAGAAATTATCTTTCAACTCCTGGACACGATCGTTGAAGGCTCCACCCATCCCCTGCAGCTCAACAAGTTCGAAGGGGACGCAGTGCTCATGTATGCAGAAACCGGGGACGTTGCATCAGAAGTTGCACAAAGCGTATTAGACCAAGTGACGAACGCCTTCCCTGTTTTTCAAGCAAAAGCGAGACAACTGGAATCCGATCGGGCCGCATGCCCTTGCGATGCTTGCCGGAATATTCGCGACTTGCGGCTCAAAGTGATCCTTCATTACGGCAAAACTGTATTTAGGACCATCAGGCAGTTCACTGAGATCGCTGGGGAAGATGTCATCATTGCCCACCGGCTTCTTAAGAACACTATCCCATTGCACGAATATATTCTGATGACTGATGCCTTTTACGGACTTATTGTCCCGGGGTCCGTGGGGCCCGGAAAGGAACATGTTGAACCCGTAGCTGACGTTGGTCCGGTTCACATGCGTTACTTCGCAGCGGCAACCCCGGCACAATGATTTTTTTTCGGCTGCCCCCGCTTTCGCTTACCGAGCGATCCATTTATTATTATTCCTCGCATCAGCTCCCCGCTACAAAAGAATTATCCCTATCTCAAGACTCTCTTTTTTCTGGACATTCGGATGAATTAGGTTCAAGTTGGGATGTGTGTTTCTTGCGCCTCTAACCGGGCTGACTTTTCTTTCATTGCAGGGGGCGTCGCACCGGGTGTATTGTTGCTGAGGCCCGATTTTTTGGAGAACAAAGACGATTGGCCGTTCCTGTGCGGAGAAACGAGGCGGCCATCGACATCCGCGCCGACTCCATTTTTCCTTCAAACGATGAACGAAGGTGTGCTAAAGAATGGAAATGAGACCCCCGATCCGCCGGGAGCGTGTGTTATTCAGTATCGAAATTTGACCGTATGGCGATGTCATATTGCGACAACTCGTCCCTTCGTTTCAGGTAAGGTCCAGATCCAGCAGCCGGTCAGAAGTGCGAAGAGTGCGGCAAATGAGATGCCCCCCGCAAGTCCGTATGACCTGGCGATGACGGCAATAGCAACAGGGGTGAAGAACTGAACTCCCCGCGCCAGGTTGAACGCGGACCCCATCGCCGTGTTCCGGATCGCTGTCGGGAACAGCTCTGAAAAAAGCGGACCGTATCCGCCGAACATTCCGGTCCCAAATCCAACGAGAAACATGAAGATGAGTATGACCCCCGGATACGCTGCAATGACACTCCAGAGGAGCGTCACCATCATGAGGCTGAGCGCCATGACAACCGAATAGATCGAGTACGCCGGGCGCCGCCCCAACTTGTCTGCAACAAGGCCAAACGTCGCATACCCTATGAATCCACCGCATTGGGTCACCAGCATCCATACCGCCGATTTCGTTATCGAGAATTGCCGCTGCTGATAAAGATAACCCGGGAGCCAGGAATAAGTAAACCAGTACGCGGACATATCGAATACGGCAAGCACGAGCGAGAGAAGAAAAAGTTTCCTGTAAGCACCCCGGAATAACTCCATGAACTTTCCCCATGTGGCGTCAGCAACCGGCGCTCCCCCGGTATTCTTGCTCACTCGCCTGTGCTCTAACCAGATATCCGATTCGGGAAGATGTTTTCCGATGAAGAGAACCAGAAGTGCAGGAAGAGCGGAAAGGAAGAAAGCATTCCTCCAACCGATAAGCGGTGCGACAAATCCCCCCACAACCGAGGCGAGGGCAATTCCGACCGGAGCTCCGGTTTGCATGTATGCTCCATAGCGTCCGCGCACGTGCGGCGGGAACGTCTCCCCCACGTAGGTTTGACCCGTGGCCCATTCCCCGCCGACGCCCAACCCCGTGAGAACGCGAAACACGATGAGCATGCTCACGTTCTGAGCCGTGCCGCACAGGAATGCGCCCGCGCTGTAGCAGAGGATCGTCCATTGGAGAATGCTCTTTCGTCCATACCGGTCCGACAGGATGCCGAAGAGCACGCCCCCGACTGCTGTAGCGGCGAGCGATGTCCCCAATGCGTACGACAACTGCACGGTGTCGAGATGGAGTTCCTGCCCCAACGGTATGAGGAGGAATGTGTACAGGATCAGATCGTAGAAGTCGAAAACCCATCCCGCCCAACTGAACAAGAGGATCCGGCGATGTGTTTTTGTGACGTACGCAGATTCATTCAGGAAATTCCCGCTCATGCGGGTAGTATAGGATTTCGGAGGATTGGATGCAACCCCGGGAAGTGGGGTCTTTTGTTTTGAATGGCATTCAAGGAAAATGTTCACCCTGAGCGAAGCCGCTCCCAAACTGAGTTTGGGAGCGAGAGGAGAAATTCTCAAACTGTAACACTACCAGCCATTTGACTTATATGCAATTTTTTTACGATCTTTGTCCGTAGGCCTTCCCCCTTCATTTGCCATCACAAATATTGATCAACGCCGGATACTATTCCTGCGGATATTATCCGTGCAATTTTTTGCCCTAATGCAGAACGATACGATCGAAAAATTGAGACACATTATTGCGCTCAGCGACCTGCCTGACGAACACCTGCAGTGGCTCTCAGAGCGCGTCGAATACGCCGAATGCGAAGACGGCACACAGCTGATCAAAAAGGGGGATCCGGCAGACACGATGTGGTTCATCCTTGAGGGGAGATTTGACTTCTACATGGATGTGAACGGGCAGCAGGTGTACTACTACAACTTCCAGAATGATCCTGTCACCGGCGGCGCCGGAGGGCTCCTCCCCTATTCGAGAATGAAAGCTTCCCCCGGGTACGCGTACGCCGTCGGCAAGGTCAAACGCTATTCGCTTCACAAGAAGTATTTTCAGGAGCTGGAGCAGCTCAACCCTGCATTTGTCCAGCGGCTCATCGGCTACATGACCGAGCGGGCAAGGTCATTTGCCACGACGCAAATGCAGCTTGAGAAGGTCAGCGCGTTAGGGAGGCTTTCCGCGGGGATCGCCCATGAGCTTAACAACCCGGCCGCTGCGATCAACAGGATCTCCTCCGAACTGACCATGCGACTGAACCTTAATTATGAGCTTACCGAAAAGCTGCTTCGTCACAATATCAGCGCAGAACATCTTCAACGCCTGAGAAACAAGGTCGTCAAAAAGTTTCTTGATGCGGACAACAGGCTCTCTGCGCTGCAGCGCATGGAACGGGAGGATGAGATCGCAGCGTGGCTGGAAGACCGCGGCCTTCCGGGAAATTTGAAGGTCGTCGAACCCTTCGCCGATGCCGGATTTACCCGTGATGACCTTGACGCGATCAAGGGCAATGAGACGAAGGAAGCGCTGGCCGATGTTCTTCTTTGGTTCGAAAATCTGCTCAGCTCTCAGAGAATACTCAGAGATCTGGGGGAAGCTTCTACCCGTATCTCGAATTTGGTCGGCGCCATAAAAAGTCATGTTCAGATGGACCGGACGAATGAGATGCGGCCGACGGATATCCACAAGGACATTGAAAATACGCTCACGCTCCTGGGGTACAAACTGCGTGACAAAGAGATCGCGGTGAAAAAAAATTTCTGCGACAATCTCCCGCTCGTCCCGGCCTATATCGGAGAGCTGAACCAGGTTTGGACGAACGTTATCGACAACGCAATTTACGCCCTGGACAAGAGGGGCGAACTCATCATTGAGACAACATGCGACAGCAAAAATGCAACTGTGAAGATCATCGATAACGGCCCGGGGATTCCGCCGGAGATCATTTCACGGATCTTCGACCCTTTCTTCACGACAAAGAAGGTCGGAGAAGGGACGGGCATCGGGCTTGACCTTGTGAACAGAATAATCAAACGTCACAGCGGAGACATAAAGGTAAACTCGAGACCGGGCAGGACCGAGTTTCTTGTCTGTCTTCCTCTATCGCAATCACACCATTCATAATGCAATGAGACATCCATTTATTGTTATTGTGGACGACGATGAGCATGTGCTACGGGCAATTCAACGGGACATGAGGAACAACTATCGTGATGACTATCGGGTCAGCGCTACCGAGTCTGCAAAGGAAGCGCTTGAGCTTGTCAAGGAGCTGAAGCTGAAGAATGAGACGGTTGCGCTGTTCATCTCCGACCAGCGGATGCCCGAAATGGAGGGGATTGAATTCCTGGAGGAAGCAAAAGCGCTCTATCCCGATGCGAAATTAGTCCTGCTGACAGCGTACTCCGACATTGAAGCTGCGATCGCGGCGATCAACAAGGTCAAACTCGATTATTACCTGCTGAAACCCTGGAATCCGCCCGAGGAAAAACTGTATCCGGTTGTGAATGATCTGCTGGAAGAATGGCAGGCGCTGTACAAGCCCGACCATGAAGGCATCCGGATCATCGGCTTCCAGTGGTCGCCCAAATCTCATCGCCTCAAGGAATTCCTCTCCGGAAATTTGATCCCGTTCCTATGGATGGATGTCGAGAGCAATGCCGAAGCTGAACAGTATCTGAAAAGCGCGGACGTAACGCGGGCCAACCTCCCGCTGGTGCTGCTGAAGGACGGCACATGGCTGACGGATCCGTCATTGCCGGATCTCGCGGCGCGTATCGGACTCCAGCAAGCGGCATCTCACGAGATATACGATGTGCTGATCATCGGTGCAGGCCCCGCGGGGCTGGCGGCGTCGGTGTACGGCTCGTGCGAAGGGTTGAAAACGCTCCTGATCGAGAAGAACAATCCCGGCGGACAGGCGAGCAGCAGTTCGCGCATCGAAAATTATCTCGGCTTTCCATCGGGCCTCTCGGGGGCTGATTTCACCCGGAGGGCAGTTGCACAAACTCGCCGCTTTGGAACTGAGATTCTTACGACCAAAGAAGTGAAAAACATCCGGCTTCAGGATGGATACAAAATTGTTGAAATGACCGATGGCTCGGAGGTCCACGCAAAAACCATCGTCATTGCAACGGGCGTGGAATACCGGAAACTCGGTATTCCGGGCCTCGATAAATTTACGGGGGCGGGGGTCTATTACGGATCTGCTTCCGTAGAGGCCCATGCGTGCAAGGATGAGGTCGTCTACATCGTCGGCGGAGGGAATTCCGCCTGCCAGGCGGCGATGTACGTTTGCAAGTTTGCAAAAGAGGTCAACATGCTGATCAGGCGGGACTCGATCAAGAATACCGCTTCCAGTTATCTTGCCGGTAATATCAGCACAACTCCGAACATCAACGTCCTTCCCCAAACAGAAATTGTTTCGGTCGAAGGTGACAGCGTGCTCGAAAAGATCACACTAAAGAATTCCAAAACAGGAGAGGCAAAGACAGTCCCGGCAAAAGCTCTCTTCATTTACATAGGAGCAAAACCCGGGACGGAATGGTTGAGCAACCTTGTGGTCAAGGATGAGAAAGGGTTCATTACCACAGGGACCAATCTGATGAAGGAACCGTCGTTTCATACCTTCTGGAAACTTGAGAGGGAACCTTTCATGCCTGAGACAAGTGTTCCGGGAATTTTCGCATCAGGAGACGTACGGTTTGGAGCTCTGACTGGTATCTCGTCAGCGGTCGGAGAAGGCTCGATGGCCATTCGATTTGTGCGCAAATATTTGGAGGAGATGTAATTTGTGCCAGCGGGATGCTAACGCGTCTCAAGTTCATGCAAGCCTTGGGCCCCCTCAATGTCAATTGATCGTGCGATTCTTAATTTTTTGGATAATTCATTTTTGAGCTGCTGCTTCGTTGAAAACAATGTCCGTCAACATGAACATCGTGCGAGGCAGCGGCATCTAGCGGTTCTTCATTTGAAGATACTGGTCAAGGGCCGGACGGTCGAACGCAAGGCTTTGATAGGATAATTTGTCGGCGCGCTTAAATACCCAGTAGACATCGATGGCAAGAGAATCTGAGGCTCGTATCGTTACGGTTGAGAAATCTATCTCGCGCGATTCGAGTGCATCCAAATAAGTTCTTCGCACCTTGCCGTCAGCCGTTTCAAGAAAGAGAAAGCGGTCGCCGAATTCCTGAGGAAGAGACGTTCTGTTCAGCACAGTTAAATGAGCGCAAACTTTGGCCTTCGAATTCGTGAGCGGCTTTGGGGAAGCCTCGATCCGCGCTAGAATAGTAAAAGTTGAATCCTCCGCTTTCAGGACGACAAATGCGCTCTCCTTTTGGCAGCTTGCAAGCAGGATGCTCCCCGGAAGAATGATGTATTCGATCAGTTTCACTGTGTCAAAGCGGGCAATTCAGGCTGATGACAGTTAGCTCGGATCTTCGGCCGCTCGTGCGGCGGCATAGCAATCGCCTCTACGCTGAGCAATGCACTCAATGATTGTTCGGGATCCCCTCAATATGAAATCGCCAAATACAGCCGGGTCGCCATCCCGAAATCGGCCCCGACAATGAGCCCATATCCTTCATCGACCGAAGTGAACGGCAAGCGCGCGCTGATGCCGATGCAAGGCGCAGCGGAAATAATAAGCTGCGATGCTTTTCGGCTAAAGCTTTCCGTCAAATCGTGATCATTAAAATACGTAAACCGCCCTTCATTCAGCGACACATCGTAATCCCCCGGAAATCCGCTTGCCGACAACTTCCGGTCGACTGTGACAGATGCTATCCGATAGAGGATGCCGAGCCGAGTATTCAGCGAAATTGGCGTCAATCCGTAACGCCATTCCAATGCAAGCGGAATTGTTGCGCCGGCATACGATCCACTGATGCTGTACGTGTACTGCGCCGTTCCTTGTTTTAACGGATTACCCTGTGAACTGCTGTAATAGCTTATCGGTACGATTTGATCCGACACTGCCGTTTTAGGAATCGAGCCGAAGACTCCGCCGATTCCGAGGTCGAGGACCATTAGGTCATCGCGATCGGTCAACTTGCCGAGAGCAATATTCCATTCGTTTTCAAATCCGCGCGTCGAGTAAGCAGTGGCGAGTGTGATTGCTTCGTAGACGGTTGCGCGGGAGATCACAAGCTTGCTGGTGTCCAGCACAGGGTCGTCGAACGCATTCTTGTCCCACCCGTATGATTCCTGGCTCGTGAAGACTTTCAGGCTTGTCGACCAGTGAGTAACCGATGCTTCCCCTCCGCCCAGACTATCCGTTTGGGCTGATGTTAGCGAATGCAAGCAAACGAAGAGTGAAAGGAACAATACTGTTCTCATGGTTCCGGGGTGTTTGAAAATTGTTCGCATTTGTAAAGGTAACGAAATCCCTGGGGCTTTGACAAGTACTTTATGAACTCGTTTTGCTATTTCGGCATCCGGCTCCAAATCTGCCCTAAGAACGGAATGGGACGGAGTGGATCGAGTTCTCGGCGTCTTCATCCAAAAACCAAGCCACCGAAGCAGCTTCCAAACTGAGTTTGGGCGCTAGAGGGGAAATTCTCAAACTGCAGCGCCGCCGCTGCCGTCGGGCCATTGCTATTGGCAAGGAAGTAGACTACCTTGATACATCGAACATATCGATGACAATTGGTCGTGACGAACCACCGATGCCCTCATTGTCACCTTCTTATGAAGTGATGTGAGGGTTGTTTGTTTTTTGCGGCCTCTGCTCCCAACCGTACCGTCGAAATCGAAAGGTAAAAACATGAGAAACATTTATACAGTTACGTATCGGAGCTATAGCGGAAGGATAATGGCTCAAGAGCTGTCAGCAGACACCTACTTCGATGCGGCGGTGGCAGTTCGTTTATCTCACCACCTCAAGTATTCGGACATCATTTCGAACGTCATTAAAGAATTGGGAAGAGGACGCAGAGCCGTGAAGGATGCCTTGGCCATTGGCAGATAATATTTGCATGACCGGTGAGATCAAGACCGGCATGCGGATGAAAGAATTCTTGGTCACTCGTCCGGCGCTATTGTGGAAGGGCGTGCAATTTCCGGCGCCTAAAAGAAGAACCCAACCAAATGGTTGGGCTCTTTTTTTGTTACTCGGGAATGAACGAGCTTCTTCTCCTATCCTCCGAAGGGGATCGGCCCGAAATGTTCTGCGAACGGTCCGAGCGCCGCGATTGGGAGAAAAAGAAGAGCCCCGATGATGATGATCGTCGCAAAAAGGAGTGTTCCGAACGTCAGGGTGTTGTCGCGCAGAGTTCCTAATCCGAACGGACTCGGCTTTTTCATTCCGAGAAACGCTGCCATGGCGATCGGCGCAATGATCGGTATGAAACGGCTGATGACGATCACGATACCGGCTGCAATATCCCATGCCACAGCTTCGGGTGCCGGATTTGGATTGTTGTAGAAGCCGTACGTGACCCCCAGTCCGTCGAATGCCGAGCCGTTGTTGGCCGATGCAGAAGAGAACTGGTACATAATCTGAGAAAGTCCGTGCGCTCCGGGATTACTCTCTGCCTTGATCCCCCACTCGGTCGCTGCAAATAATCCGCTTGGGAAAAGGATCATCAGGGGATGGATAAGCAGCGCAATCACGGCAAGCTTGATCTCACGCGCGCCGATTTTCCTGCCGAGATACTCCGGTGTTCTTCCCACCATCATTCCCGCGACGAATATCCCGACAATAATATAGAGGAGCATGTTGATCATTCCGACGCCTTTCCCTCCGAAAATGCAGTTGAGCCACATCCCCACCATCGGAGAGATCGCCGCGATCGGGTTCAGGCTGTCGTGCTCGCAATTGACCGCGCCGTCTGTTACATCGACCGTCAGTGCTGCAAACGTCGCCCCGGCCGATGTGCCGAACCTCATTTCCTTCCCCTCAAGGTTGCCGAGATGCTGATCGACCGGCAGGCTCGACTGCGGCGGCACCGATATTTGATGACTTCCGACTGAATATGCCTGAGCCGCATGGGAAGTAAGTCCCGGGTTTGGCTGAAGCGTGTCGAAATAAACCGCCCAGACGATCGTGCCGATCATCAGAATCATCATCACCGAAAAAATGACGTAGGCATGCCGGAGCCGGCCGAGCATCCGTCCGTACATGAGAACGAGAGCGAACGGAAAAAGCATCATCGCGACACACGAAATAAAATTCGTAAAAGCGGACGGATTCTCAAAAGGATGCGCCGAGTTCATTCCGTAAAATCCGCCGCCGTTTGTCCCCAATTGCTTCATCGGCACAAATGCCGCGAGCGGACCGACCACAATATTCTGAGGCTTTGCATCTCCCTTGTCGGTCACCCCCATTGCCCCTTTCTCAAGCGTTGACACATGGTATGAGCTTTGCAAAGTCATCGGCGATCCTTGTTGCACGAAAACGAGCCCCAACACAAATGCGATCGGGATGAACATATACATCACCACGCGCCACATGTCGACGAAAAAATTCCCGACCGACGAATCTCCGCGAAGAGCCCGGATGATGGCGGTCAACCCGCAAAACCCAATGGATGCGGAGAGGAAAAAATTCGTGAGCCCGAAGAACATCTGGCTGAACGTCGAGAGATGCTGGTCTCCTGAATAGTGCTGCAGGTCGGTATTCGTCATGAACGAAAGAACACTATGCAAGATGGTGCTCGGCGCGAGCATATCCTTGCCGTCGGGGTTCAAAGGCATCCACGGCTGGAGAAACAGAACAACAAACCCAAAAAGAAAAAGGACTGTGTTAAAGATCAGGATGGAGGCAGTGTATCTTTTCCAATTTTGCGCGCCGCTTTCCAATTGACTTTCGAACCAGCGGAAAAGAGCAAGCGGCTTGTATTTGCCCTCCATGACCCATGCAAGGTAACGGCTGAGCGGGAAGGCGAGAACGGTTGTGGTCGCAAGAATTGCGACAGGGAGAAGCCAGATGTGAGTGAACATTGGTTTATTCCTTCATATGTGACACAGTGTGAGTTATGCATTTTTTTTCCGATGTGTAAAATGAGAACAAACATTCCTTTGCCTATCAGAACGTTGCGACGACGCCGATGAGCAACGTCGGCTGCGACTGCGCCGAAAGCGACGGGCTCGCACTGGCCGTGTTGAAGAACCCAGGATTGTTCGACAGATCGTCCCTGAACTCTACCCGCGTAATCAACGGGTCGAAGAGATGGTATTCATAGGTCACCGTCACTTCTTTTAGGGTTTCCTTCGTATCGAACGGCGTCGGTGCCCCGGTCAAGGTGTAGAGATAGGGGTCCGAATAGACCTCTTCCCTCAAGGCAATGTCCGATTTCGGGCCAAGCGCATACTTCTCATACAAATCGATCCCCTTCCACATCATCAGCGGACCTGCCGAACCTCCTAAACGCTCCTGACCGTAGTCGGCGTTAATGGCCAGCGTGAGGTTGTCGTTGACCGCCTCGGTGATAATAAAGTCTGCCACATCCTTCTTCCCATACGGCGCAAGAAAGGGCTGTTCAAACCCGCTGATACCGTTAAAGACGATGCTCGTGCTCGAGGAAGCCGTATAGTTCAGCGTCAATCCGAGCGTCTGGGAATGGTTGTTGTCGATGGTCGAGTTCCAGCCGTTGAGCACATGAACGGTCGCGCTTAAGGCCGTCGAGACCGGATAGGTCAAGCGGATCCCCGTATGGTAATACGGAATCGCATAAGCAAAGAGGAACGACCGGCTGTAGTTCCAGTTATCCTTCGATTCGATCACCTCATTCCCCATATGGGTCACGAACTTTCCCACATCGACCGTCAGCCCCTGGCCGATCGGAAGGACGGCCGTGAGGTAGCCCTGTTGAAGGACGTTGAGCGTGCTCCCGTTGCCCCCCTGCACAAGGTCGTTCGTGGGGCCGAAGTCGAGGTCGAAGCGGAAGCCGACCGGCGAGGCGGCCTTCTGGATGACAAGTTCGGCCAGGGAGAGCGTGAACTGGTTCTCCTGGATGTCGAAGTTGCGCAACTGATTCGTCTCTGTTGCAGGACTGTTGAAATTCTTGCTGTAATACGCGTCGACGAACCCGCTCCAGGTGATCGGGGCCGGCGCCGGCGCTGCTGATGTGCTGTCGGCGGCTGAAGAAATTGCCACGCACGACAATATTGCTATGATTACAAAGACTGCCCTTTTCATTTAGATGCTCCGTTGAAATGTGGTTGAATAGTTATATTTCCTTGATAAGATTAGTTCCGATCCGCTCATTCGATCGAGACGGTCTCTTCTGACAGGCCCACTTCGGCATGATGAAACGATTCTTTCGGCGCAAACACAAGCGTGATCAGCTCATCCAACGGAAGACCAGCCCACCGGTGAAAGGGGATCGAGAAAATCCCCGAAACATTTTCCAACGCCCCCTTCAGGTTGTTCCCGAAGGGAGAATATGTTGATGTGATGACGCTGATGCCCCGGTCGAGAAGATCCCGCACTTCCTGGTACCTCATCTCGTGATCCGCGCCGGAGATGTTGACGTGCAAAAGGTTGTCAATGATCGCCACTTCCGGAGATCGCGCAACAATGCCTTCGTAATCCATCTCCTGGAATACACTGTTCTTGAACGGAATTTCTTTCGCCTTAACGACATGTGCCCGGGGAAAATCTGCCTCCGTCCGCTCGCCATCCAGTGCAACGACCACGTCGAGATCGAACGAGAGGAGTTTTTTTCCCTCGGCGATCATTCTGTCGAAGAGTCCGGGAGAGGGAACACGGGCCATGTGGACCTTGAGATTCCCCTTCCGCGGTTTTCGCACAAGGTCACGGAAGTAACCGGTTGAAAGGTCGAATGTGGCATTCATTGGGTGGCTCCTTCTGTGACGACAAATTTGTAGCCTTTGCCCGATTCCGTCCGGATCAAATGAGGATTCTCAGGGTCATCCTCCAGTTTCCTGCGCAGGCGGCAGGTATAGACCCGTGAATAATTGATGTGGCGCTCGTACCACGGCCCCCGTATCTGACGCAAAATGCGATCGTGCGTCAAGATTTTCCCCGCGTTATGAACAAAGAGCGAGAGGAGCAAAAATTCAGTCGGAGTCAGATTCACCGGTTTCCCTTTCCTGACAACGGTCTGATTTTCAAAATTGATGACAATCGCTGAGGCCTCAAACCTTGCTCCTTGACCGCCATTGTGATACGAACGAATTACTGACCGTAAAGCGGTGAGCAATTCAGCATCGCTGAAGGGTTTTAACACTTGATCGTTCACTCCGGCCGCCGAGACCGTGGCGCGGTCCTTCTCGGCGGTCGGATACATAATGAAAATGACAGGCAGAGCGGAAACCCTCCGTAGTTTTTTGACGACGGCGAGATACGAAACGTCTACTGCATTCATCCCAAAAATGACCAGGAGGCAGCGTGAGGAAAATATTTGCTGGAGGAGATCGCCTTCATTGTCCGCCAGCTTCACTTTGTATCCCGCCGCCGCCAGAACTTTGAGCACGAGCCTTTTGATTTCGACGTCTGTCTCGACGAGGAGCAGTCTCCCCGATTGTTTCGATTCTGTCTTTGTTATTCTTCTGCTTCGAAATTTCGACGGCACGTGTGCACCCAAATTCTATTTATTGCGGAGCGCCATATTGATTCCGGAGGTCGAGGTTCACTTGAAGCACGTTGACCATTTTTTCCCCCACAAACCCGTTGAGCGGCGCGAAGGCGTTGTTGGCCAGAATGTTCTCGATTTCTTTTCGCACTTCGGCCGGTTTCCTTTTTAAGTCCGCCGCCCATTTCGATGATACCCGATCCAGCTGAAATTCGGCGTTCTGCATTGTGATGTGGGGATCGAGGCCGGAACCCGATGTCGTGACCATGTCCCCCGGAATATTCTGCAAATTCTCGGCGGGGTGCTCCAATCTCCACATGTCGAAGAAGATCGACTGAATATCAGAACCGGCGCTGACGGGTTTGATCACGGTGAACGCTTTGCCGTCAGCACCGGTGTCCGGCATGGCTGAAGGAAATTTGCCGGGGTTGTCATTTGAAAAACTCTGGAAAAATGTCGCCGCGAGATCCGAAGGTGCCGGCTGCGGAATGCTCGGGTTGCTCTTGATGAATTGTGCAACCGCATCCTGATGTTTGCTCGCCCAATCGGCGACATAGCCGATATGAAGTGAGTCTGTATTCACCCATGCCGTTGCGTCTGCGGGATGCATCGATGACCACTGCGCAACGATGTGAGGCGCTCCCTGATAGACGTCATGTTGGAACCAGCTTTCAATATCCGATGCAACGAGCTGCCCCGATTTCGGACCGTCCGCGTAACGCACGATCGGACCGAGGGCACGCGCAACGCGGTCGCGCAACGCGTAATTTGAAGCTGCCAGCGCCGATGACGAAGAAGCGGAGCCGTCAAAAGAAGCAGCCGACGGCCGGGGCTGAAAATATTCGTCCTTGGTGAACGGCTGCGCGATAAGAAGCGATCCGACCGGTTTGCCGTCCGGCCCGTTCACGATGCTCCCGTTGGCCTGAAAAGGGAAGAATGCTTGCCCGATGGCCAACAAAACTCCGGGGTAAAGGACGCAGCAGATAACGACTGCGAAGAACAACAGCAGGAAACTCTTTCCAATAATTTTAGACATTTTCGTATCCTCCTTTATGTGCAGACTTTAGTTCACAAAATGCAATGCAACCATCACCATATCGATGAGCTTAATGCCGACGAACGGCAGCACGACACCACCGAGCCCCCAGTTGAACAAGTTTTTCCTCAAAAGGTCGTCGGCCCCCATCGCGCGGTATTTAACCCCTTTAAGGGCGACCGGGATCAATGCCGGAATGATCAGCGCGTTGAAGATCACGGCTGAAAGTATTGCCGAGGTTGGCGAATGCAAGTTCATGATGTCGACTGCCTTCAGCCATGGAAGGGTCCCGGCAAAAAGCGCGGGAATGATGGCAAAGTACTTTGCGACGTCGTTGGCGATCGAGAACGTTGTCAGGGCGCCGCGGGTGATCAACAGCTGTTTGCCGATATGGACCACTTCGAGCAGTTTGGTCGGGTCGCTGTCGAGGTCGACCATGTTCGCGGCTTCTTTCGCGGCCTGCGTTCCGGCGTTCATGGCCAGTGCAACGTCTGCTTGAGCGAGAGCCGGCGCATCATTCGTGCCGTCCCCCATCATGGCGACAAGCTTTCCGTCCGTTTGTTCCTTCCTGATGAATTCAAGTTTCTTTTCCGGCGTTGCCTTCGCGAGATAATCATCGACTCCGGCCTGAGCTGCAATAGCGGCCGCCGTGATCGGATTGTCCCCGGTGATCATGACCGTTCGCAAACCCATTTTCCTGAGTTCGTCAAACCGCTCTTTCATGTTCGGCTTCAGAATATCTTCAAGCGCAATGACGCCGACAACATGAGAATCGTCCGCCACAACGAGCGGAGTTGCCCCTTTTTTAGCGATGTCGTTGATAATCGGATTGACCTCAGCCGGAACCCTTCCGCGGTTCTCCTGAACGAATTCAAAGACAGCGTCCGCTGCGCCCTTGCGAATCTGGCGTCCGCCGGCAAAATCGATCCCGCTCATGCGTGTCTGTGCGGTGAACGGAACGAAAACGGAATCCTTCGGAACATTAAGGGGGTCTTTGCTCGTCTTCTCAAATAGTTTTACGATGCTCTTCCCTTCCGGAGTCTCGTCGGCGGAGGAGGCCAACGCTGCCAGCCGGGCCAGGTCGGCTTCTTTGTATCGTCCGACCGGATAGAATGTCGTCGCATGCCGGTTGCCGAGAGTAATCGTGCCGGTTTTGTCGAGGAGCACAACGTCGATGTCGCCGGCAAGCTCGACCGCTTTACCGCTCTTCGCAATGATGTTCGCTTGCAGCGCGCGGTCCATTCCCGCGATGCCGATCGCCGCAAGCAATGCGCCGATGGTGGTCGGGATAAGGCAGACGAGAAGTGCGATCAACGTGGGCACATCCGTCCCAAGGCTTTTCAGCGGCTCGGAAATTCCGAGATACGAGCCCATATACTGTTCCGCGTTCCACGCCATCGGCCACAAGGGAATGACAACGATCAAAAAGATCAACGTGAAAGCGGACAGAACCAGTGTCAATGCGATCTCATTCGGACTCCGCTGCCTGATCGCTCCTTCGACAAGAGCGATCATTCTGTCAAGGAATGAGTCTCCCGCTCCGCTCGTGATCTCGACGATGATCCTGTCGGAGAGAACGAACGTTCCGCCGGTAACGCCGGATGCATCGCTGTGTGCCGCGCGAATGACCGGAGCTGATTCGCCGGTGATCGCCGATTCGTCGACCGATGCGATACCTTCAACGATTTCGCCGTCCCCCGGAATCATCTGGCCGGCCTGGACCACAACGCGGTCGCCGATTTTGAGATTGGTTGAAGGGACCTGGACGATCGAACCGTCCGGCGTCAAACGATGTGCGATGGTATCGCGCCGCGCCTTCCTGAGCGTCTCGGCCTGCGCTTTTCCCCGCGCCTCGGCCAACGCGGTTGCAAAATTTGCGAACCAGACGGTCAGAAAGAGCCATGCAGTCAGCGCGATGAAATATGTGATCGGCACCTGGCTTACGTTGTTCCCGAATGCCGCCGCGAAGACATAGGCAAGCGTCAGGACGGCGCCGACTTCGACAACGAACATCACTGGGTTTTTCCATTGAACGTCCGGCCGCAGCATGAGGAAGGACTGTTTCAACGCTGGCAGGGCGGTGGTTTTTTCAAGCAATGCCCTCCTCTTCGAACGTCGGGGGGGCTTGGAAGTCTTTGAAGAAAGACTTTCCACGGCTCCTTCAACTTTATGTTCTAGTACGCGAACCTCGCTCATTATTAACTCCTTCTGTCTATGTGATCTGAACTATCTCAACAAATAAAAAACGCGCGGCCGTCATCCGCCGAACGGGATCGGCCCCAGATGTTCGGCCAGCGGGCCGAGTGCAGCGATGGGAAGAAAGAGCAATGCGCCGACAATGAGAACGGTGCCGAGCAGGAGATAGGCAAAGGTCGGCGTATCGGTGCGGAGCGTTCCGATGCTGGACGGACTCGTTTTTTTTCTTCCGAGAAACGCGGCCATAGCCACAGGCGCAATGATCGGGATGAAACCGCTGTCCAACCGCCTCTCGAACCATGCAAAGATCCTCATTGGGCGGTATGCTCCGTCCATGATCCACCCCATATATTTGCTGAGCGGAAATGCTATAACGGTCGCTGTGGCCAGCAAGAGAACAGGGAGAAACCAAATTTGGAAATTCATCGTACAAGCTCCTTTTCTAGAATCGTTTTGCTTAAAATTTTTCCGGTCGAATGAAAGCGACGACCAGATAGACAAACAGGAACAAGGCGATGACTGCGGTTACATAAATCATGTGTATCCTCTCTTTCGGTTGTTAAATTTTATCGCAGGCTTCCATGAACAGGTAGCAGAGCGCCATCAATGCGATGCCCAACAGGAACATCGCCGGGAGCCAGAACAGCAGATTCATTTACATTCCTCCTTTTTGGCAAAATGGTTTTCTTGATGCTCTTAAAAAATCACGTGTGCAAATATCAGAGAGGTCAGTCCTGTATGCAATCAGAGGGGTATAAAGATGAGCACGGCAAGCGTAAGAGAATTATCAAGATTCGGGAGGTGGCGGTTCTTTCCAAAACCGCATAAATATTGCCGACAACAGAAGGAGATCTTGGCATTGCTGCCATTTTGGGTGTAAAAAGCTTGTAAAGAATTGACGGGAAATTTGTCAGAATTTCAGCCGCCGCGGGATTCCGGCAAGGTCAACCCGTCGGGACTTCGGAACAACCATTCCTACATGTAAACGCGCATCTTCCGAATGAATGGCTTTGCCAGAAATCCGCAAGGAGGATGACAGCAGAAAAACATCAAACGAGACTCGCTGGTCGAATTAACACGCCGCCAATCTCCCTTAAATCCGAAATGCTTTTTATTTCTCACCATTGTTGCTCTTGGATTTTTTTTTCTTTTACTTGTATGCAATTCTTCATTTCCGGATCATCGATTCGCGACAGTGACCTACCGCGAAACCTGTCAGTATCTCGACACCCTCTACGACCCGCGCGCGACAACGCTGCCCGTACCGGCACACGAGTTTTTCATCCACCGATGCGATTTCACGTCGGCTTCGTGGACCTCACTGCCGGGAGCGCTCACGTATGTCTGCGGCGAACACGGGATCGTGTTCCACGAACAGCTTGAGCCAAAGATCCCGCGCCGGTCGCCCGCCTATCCCGATATACTGACCCATGGCGATATCGACATCGCCGAGAACAAGAAATTCACTTACCTCATCTTCAAAAAGGCGGCTCCTGCGCGCGCAGAAGGAGTCATCCTGTTCTTTCACGGGTTGAATGAGCATCGATGGAACAAGTATCTCCCGTGGGCCGCGGAACTGTTGAGGTTGACCGGAAAAGCGGTCCTTCTTTTTCCGATTGCGTTTCACATGAATCGGGCCCCTGCAGCATGGGGAAGTGCCCGTCCCATGAATGCAGTTTCGGACATCCGCCGCAGGCACTCCCCGGCCATCAACAATTCCAGCTTTGCGAACGCGGCGATCAGCGCGCGGATCGAGCAGATCCCCCAGCGCTACTTTTGGTCGGGTCTGCAGACCTTTGACGATGTCGTGCGGCTGGTCACTGAGATCCGCGACGGGTCGCATCCGCTGATCGCACCGAATGCCGGTGTAGATATTTTTTCCTACTCCGTGGGATCATTCCTCGGCCAGATCCTGCTGATGGCAGACCCTCACGGCTATTTCCAACGCTCGAAGCTTTTCATGTTCTGCGGCGGACCGACGCTCGACCGCATGTCCCCCAATTCCAAGTTCATCCTGGACAGCGATGCCACCATCGCTTTGCATTCATTTTTCAGCGAACGTCTGGAGACCGAGCTCGTTCTCGATAAACGCATCGCTCATTATTTCGGCGAAGGGCACCCGGCAGGAGTCGCCTTCAGGCTCATGCTCACATACCAGAAGAACAAAGAAAAGCGCGAACGATTATTTCGGCAGCTGCAGAAACAGCTCTATGCCGTCGCCTTAAGGAAGGACGACGTTATCCCGGCAGCCGAAGTGCTCAATACGTTGAAAGGCGAGTACAGGGATATTGGCACACACGTGGAGGTGCTTGATTTCCCCTTTCCGTATACCCATATCAACCCCTTTCCGACGACCGGGGCGCAGGGGCATCTGGTCGACGAAAGCTTCAACGAAGTTTTTACGAAAGCTGCCGCGCATTTTCGCCGGGATCGTGAAGCGAATTCCGATTGAATGCAGTAATCCTCGCATGAAGCTCCCATCTGCTCCCTCTGAAATTTGCTGCTAAGAACAACGGGGATTTTTGCGCACGTCCCTTTCAGTTGCAATTCTTGGAATTTTTCGCTAAGTAGCACACGAAAAATGAGATGACTGGTGTATACTTCCAAGACTTCCACTTAGAAAGAAAATCATGGCCAAAAGAGGGACCGATATTGAATGGCTCGACAAGCCCGAAGAGCACGATTATCCGGCTGCCAAATCGTACTTGAGTCTCATCTATAAGGAGTCGGAAGCCGGAGCGCTCGTACAGAAGCTGAGAAAATCTCCGCTCTCGCAGTTCAAGGCAAAAGATATCTTCAGGGCGAGCGGCTTATCTTCCCTTGGCATCAGCAACCTTCACGTCGAAAAAGACCGCGAAAAGATCAAATCCGGAAAGAAACTCTCCCCGCTCCTGCTGGTCCGCGATTCCGCGCACGGGAGGGTCATTATCGCCGATGGATACCACCGCCTCTGCGCGATCTATTCGTTCGACGAAGATGCGGTCATCCCGTGCAAAATCGTCTGATCGACAAAAGAACTGAAACGAATTAAATTTTGACACGTATGCAGGAATACATTCAAGGGAGGTTGAAATGAAATCATATCAATTTTCTATAAAAACGATCGTCTGCTGCGCGATCTTCGCTTTTATGGGATTTTCATGCAACGGCTGGAACGGCGAGTACGGCCGGCACACTAAACGAGTCCTGCTCGGCGCGAACGAGGTACACGAGGGATGGTACTTCGGCGGAGGCGACGACGTGGTCATCGACGGAACGATCAACGGCGACGCGTACATCGCCGGAGGAACGGTGGACGTCGAAGGAACGATCAACGGAGATCTGATCGTCGCCGGCGGCATGCTGACGCTGAACGGCAAAGTGACCGAACACATTCGCGCGGCCGGCGGTACGATTTGGCTGGACGGCGAAGCCGGAAAAGATGTTTCAGCCGCGGGAGGGACCATCCGCGTCGGACGCAAAGCTCTTCTCGACGGAAATCTCTTGGCGGCATGCGGCACGATGGATGTGCAAGGGAAGGTATCGAAGGAAGCAAAAATCGCATCCGGTGACGCGTCCGTCAGCGGGTCGATCGGAGGGGATCTTAAATTCGCAGGAAACCGTCTTTCAATTCCCGACGGCGGGCATGTGCTCGGCAATGTGAGCGCGGTTGTGAAAGACAAAGAGCTCGTGTCCATAGCCGACCATGCGGTCGCCGGCAGCGTCGATATCTCCCTCCAGCAGCCTGAAAAACGTGCGGAGATCCTCGGCCTTTCCGTCTGGCGCTTTTGGCTGAAGGTTTTTTGGTTCTTCGGCCTGGTCTTCTTCGGCGCCGCGGTCACGATTCTTGTTCCGAACCAATTGAGACAACTTGGCCAGACGGTGGTAAAGGAATGGGGAATGTCAGCCGTGTGGGGAATCCTCGCGATGATCTGCGTCCCGATCGCGGCATTCATGCTATGCCTGACGCTTATCGGAATTCCATTAGCGATCCTGCTTCTGACAATCTTCGCGTGGGTCCTCTATTGTTCGCAATTCGCTCTCGCGATCGTTGTCGCGCAGCAGATCTTCACTCTGGAAGGAAAAGAGCGGTATGTTTTGTTTGGCGCCCTTCTTGTCGGCTTGATCATTGTCCAGATAGCAACGGCAATTCCGGTGCTCGGCGTGCTTGTCGCTCTTGCCGGATGCATCCTCGGGGTAGGGGGTATTCTGCTGGTAGTGAAAGAGATGTGGATGCCTTCGAGGATACAGGTCCGTGCTTGACGCACCGAAGGTGAAACACACTGGCTATTGAACTGCAACCGTTTTATTCTTCTCTATCACGAGGAAACGAAGGCGGTTGCATTTCAGGCATTTTCGATTGTGGTGGATATTCCCCTCCCAACCGGCCGGTTTCCGTTTTTTCCCCAATCATCTGTGCGACCGCACAGCATATTCTTCCTCGATAAACGTCTTATTGAACGAAGATGTTTTTAAAGGACAAAGATCATGACTGAAAAATCAATTCTTCCCCCCACGTACTTTTTTGCCTCGCTTGCAGTTGCACTGCTTATGCATTTTCTTCTCGGAGGAACATCGTTCATTATCTTTCCCCTAACCCTGCTCGGCATCATTCCCGTAATTTTGGGATGCACGCTTAACGTATGGACGGACCGGGTTCTCAAACAGCGACGGACAACCGTAAAGCCCTATGAAAAGCCCGCGGCGCTTATCACCGATGGTCCATTCACATGGTTTCGCCAACCGATGTATTTTGGCATGACTCTGATTCTGGCCGGCGCGTCAATTCTGTGCGGGACGTGGGGCACTCTCGTCGGACCTCTCTCTTTTTGGCTAATCATTCGGGGACGATTCATACCGAACGAAGAAAAGATCTTGGCCGGAGCGTTCGGTGAGCAATACGCAGAGTATAAAAAGCGAGTGCGCCGCTGGATGTAGTGGGCGCAGCATTGCAGCTTACTGAGCCGGCTCCTGCTTTTTCTTCTCTATGACATGCAAGCGGAAGCGGTCGCACTTCGGACATTTCCCGATCGTGTAGGTTTTGCCCGCCCCCGCCATCCGGATTCCGTATTTTCCCCAATCATCGAGATGCCCGCATTTCAGGCATCGTATCTGCCAGCCAGGGGCTCGTTCTTCAGGATCCATTTTCTATCGAGGAAAAATATTTTTCAGCGTTCGGTGAGATTGATTTTATGTCTTTCTGGCAGTATCTCAATTTCAGCATTTTTCGGGATGAAAGAGAGAGGATCAGGGGGGAATCGATGTAAGGTGAGACGAGTTTCAAATTGATATCATTCACAAACGCCTCACCTTCGAATGCCGAACCTGGTTCGCGCCTTTCTTGATTCCTGAGTATTCTTCTCCTATATTCGATCGGGGAAAAGCTTCCCCGGAATCATTTCCCGTAGCGACACACCCGTTCTTTTTCCGGGTTGCCTCTATGTTTCTGACTCGCCTGAAAGACAACGATTATTAAGAGGAATTATGAGTTCCATCCTGATCCAGTTGTGCCCCCTTTGCGGCAAACCTTCCGAGGCCGTGGTGATCGATCCCTCGCGAAGGAAGTTGATCAAATGCAAAACCTGCAGTGAATTTGCGATTACGAGGGAAGCCGAAAAGCATCCGCGCCTGTCGTACTCCGATATCCACAAAGAATTATCGCTGACGGCAAAAAACATCTCAAAGAATCGCATCCTCAATATCTCTGTCGAGAGAAAGGCGCTCATCGTAAACGATGTTCTGCGATCATCTCTCGTGGACAACACTGGTTAACGGACAGAATTTTCTCCTCCAAGATTTCGTACGAGATCAATCCACCGTCAGCGAATCCGGGACCAATTTCTTTACAGGGCCATTTTCGCGGAGAATGGAGTTTATTCTTTCCGAAAGTTCTCGTGCGTTGAACGGTTTGCGAATGAGCCCTAGAGCTCCTTCATCGATGACATTCTTAAACTTCTCGTTATCGGTGAATCCGCTCGCGAAAAGCACTCTGGCCGTATTGTCTATCGCTTTCATCTCGCGAAAGGTTTGCCTCCCATCCATGCCGGGCATCGCCATATCGAGTAAGACCATGTCGATCTGAGCGTGCCTGGCACGGTAAATGTCCACCGCGCGAAACCCGCTCGAAGCAGTGAGCACGCGGTATCCCAATCCGACAAGCATCTCTGCGTTGGGTTCCAGCAGCAATTCTTCGTCGTCGACGATCAGGATCGTCCCGCTCCCCTTTACCACCCTGCCCTGCGCTGGAGCCGTCTCGATATACGTTCCCCGTTCGGACGGTTTGAAATAGAGGTGAAAAACCGTCCCCTTTCCTACTTCGCTGTAGACCTGGATTGTCCCCCCGTGCCGCTCGACGATTCCGTGGACGACCGAGAGCCCCAGCCCTGTCCCCTTGCCGACTTTTTTTGTCGTGAAGAAAGGGTCGAAAATGCGCTGCAGGTTTTCCTGGGGAATCCCGCACCCGGTATCCTGCACAACAAGCCTGAGGTAGGATCCAGGGGCAAAAAGCGGGTGCTGTTTGCAATACGGCCAATCAACCACAGCGCTTTCAGTCGAGATCGTAAGCGTACCTCCTTCCGGCATTGCATCCCGCGCATTGATAGCAAGATTCATAATTACCTGTTGCAGTTGCGTTTCGTCTCCTTCGATCGTCGGAAGGTTTTCGTCCAGCTTGACGTCAACGTTGATGTTTTTTCCGATTGAGCGTTCCAGAATCCGCAGCATGTCGTGGACGATCTTGTTGAGCGAGGTGCATTTCACATCGATCACATTCTTCTGAGAGAATTGAAGAAGCTGTTTGATGAGGTCCGCCGACCGCTCGATCGCGCTTCCGGTCATGTCGCAATATTTTACAAGGGGGGAGCCAAATGGAAGTTTCGTTTTCAGGAGATAGGTGCTCGACTCGATGACCGCAAGCATGTTGTTGAAGTCATGCGCCACGCCGGCTGCCAATGTCCCTATGCTTGCCATTTTTTCGGAATGAAGAAGCTGCTGCTCGGTCTTGCGAAGGTTTGCCAACGCTTCTTTGAGCTGAGAGTTCACTTCTTCAAGCTCAAGCCCTTTTTCTTCGAGCCGCTGGATTTGTTCTGTGATGTTGCGCCGCTGGTCCGAAAGAACCTGAGCAATTGAAAGCAAGCCGAGGTACAATCCATCTTTGATCACAACGATGTCTTCATACAGCATATCCTGTTCCCGTTCCAGCGCACGTTCAACAATCTCCCCAATTGTGCAGTGCGATTCGACAAAAAGAAAATCGCGCAGCATCAATGCGGTCACCGGACGCTTTTGATACACGGCGTAACCGAATTGTGTGGACAAGAGGTCGTTGACCCGGCGGTATGAGAGAAACCCGATTGGGGCGCCGGCTTCCGTCACCACAAGCGACTTGCTCTTATACTGTCCAAAAAGCGGCTGAAGTTGCTCCCCGAGAAGCTTGGATTCAACGGAAGGAATGTAATGAATGATTTCATCGAGAGGAGTATTATTATTTGCCATCACAGATTCATCGTCAATTGAGTTCATAGTAGGTCAATCTTTTTCAAGTGGAAGAGTTCAGTGGAATAACATGCCAGTATACCAGCAGCATATTATGAGAGTATTACGACGCGGTTGGCTTTTCAATAAAAAAACATTCACACTTCTTCTCGAACCGTCCTCCATAGAGCCGTCAAAAAAAAGACTGCTCGGTTTTCCTGAAAACGTGTAATACTCCGCATGGCTAAAGATAACCAACGCACAACACGGCGGGATTGAACTTTTCTACTTGATGCATTTTGATAGACATCGTTCTCCTTGTCAAAGAATTATCTTTACATTAATTCTCTAAGTGATGGCACCCGTTGTGGAAATCTCCTCTAAGAAATATTATCTTACCGTAGTCCCGCGTCAGACTATCGATCGAAAAAGGAGGCTCTCATGAAGAAATTAGTTCTTTCTCTTTTATCAGCGGCAATTACCTTCAGCCTCGGATTCGCTCAAGCGCCAACGAACGGATTGATTGCATATTTTCCGTTCAACGGCAATGCCAATGACGAGAGCGGAATCGGCTACAACGGATCGGTGAACAATGCTGTGCTGACGGCCGACCGTTTCGGAAATGCGAACAAGGCATACGAATTCAATGGGACCAGCAGCTCGATTACGACAAACTTGTCTCTGTTGAATAATTTCTCTGGATTAACGGCGACAGGCTGGATATACCCCGAATCTCTTGGAGTGAGAATAGGTTTCTTCGGTCAGAACGATCTCTTCGAGTTTGGATTTTTGGATACGGCGAACATGGACGCGTGGCTGGACCGGATAGGAAAAGGGGTATTGGTTTCCACCTCCGGAATGGTTAGCGGTTGGCACATGGTAACGGCGGTTGCTGATTCGGATTCTCTCTGGTTCTATGTCGACGGCATTATGAAAAAGTCAACGCCGACGTCGGCCGCATCGTTCGGCAGCACGAAGTATTATTTCAACATCGGCGGGGGAGGCATCTTCGACCCGACCGGGAACTTTTTCTTAGGCGCTATCGACGATATTCGTATCTATAACCGCGCTTTGACTCGCGCAGAAATCGATACGCTGTTTCACGAAGGGGGTTGGCACCTTTCGTCCACAGTTGTGAAATCAGCAATGTCGACGGTTCCGGACAACTTCGTTTTGTATCAATCATATCCCAACCCATTTAATCCGTCGACGACCATCCGCTTCGATATCCCAGAGCAAAGCCCTATTCGTCTCACAATTTTCAATATTCTGGGACAAGAAGTAGCGGAATTAGCGAATGAAATTGCTGGCCCTGGATCATTTACTAAGTCCTGGAATGCCAGCGCTCCCTCCGGCATTTATTTTTACCAAATCACTGTCCTGCCTGCATCCAATTCGAATAAGAAGTACACAGATACGAAGAAAATGCTGCTGCTAAAATAGTTTTTGACCAGCTGCGCGCCAAATAACGACCTCTTCGCCATCGTCGTGTAGCGCTTAATGTTCGGCGCTCCAACCATTCCTGGCCCTTTGAGCACGGTCAATCCCCTCGTGTATCGAATTTCCCCGCAACAAATCCCCCCAAATCCCGTTCAAACAGCAGCAGTCCTGCAAACATCTAGTCGTTGCTACCGGGGCGTCACCCACAGAACAAAAAGAAAGCAGAGGGTCTCATGAGTACAGTTTTCGGTTTCGGTGAACATGTGGAAGGCTATGCCATTCCTGTCCTCAATGAACGGGAAATTCGCGCGTCGGCCGGATTATTGTTTGTAGCAGTGTTCATGTCGTTGATCATGATCCTTTTCAAGCAGAATTTCATCCTCGTCAAGTACGTGCTGACGTTCTTCCTGACTGATTTTCTCATCCGCGTTTTTATTAACCCGAAATATTCGCCAACACTGATCATCGGACGTCTGATCGTCCGGAATCAGGTGCCGGAGTACGTCGGTGCTCAGCAGAAGAAATTTGCCTGGATGATCGGTCTCGCGATATCGGCCGTTATGTTCATCTTTCTGGTGATCGTCAACGCCTTCAGCCCGATCACGGGAAGCCTGTGTCTCGTCTGTTTGGCGTTCTTATTTTTTGAATCGGCCTTCGGCATCTGCTTGGGATGCAAGGTGTATTCATTTTTCTACAAGGAAAAAGCGCAATATTGTCCCGGCGAGGTATGCGACGTAAAGTCGAAGCATGAAATTCAAAAGACGTCGATGGCCCAGTTCCTCGTTCTTCTCGGATTCGTCGGTTTTATCTTCCTGACAAGTTCCTTGTTGAACGATACTTTCAGCAAGAGGCCGTACGACTTATTCGGCATCTATTCGTCTGCACAAGCGAAATAATACGGGAGAAGCCCTGGCGGAAAACCCGGAAGATCAACCGAAGCGGCTGATGAGGTCGTGCACCCAGCCAATGCTCTCCGGGTATTCCGCGCAGTCCAACACGAATTCCTGCCCGCGGCTGACCGAATCAAGATAACAGTACTGGCCGCCGCGCGACCAGCGGTTGATTTCCCCGTGATATGTCAGGGGTTTCGCTCCTTCCCGGGGATAGAACCACTTCGGAAGTCGCCAGTCGTTGACTTTATCCCCGTCGGGATTCGTCAGCTGCAGATCGGCGCCAAAGGATCTGAATATTCCCGCGCCTGTATGCTCTGTTTTCATCCCCGGAAGGTTGAGAAACTGCTTGGCAAGATACAACGTATAATTGCTTTCTTTATGCTTCTTATAATGGAGATTGTAGTGAACCCACTGAAAGTCTTTTTCATGGTCAGTGTTCACTTCAATAGCCGCATCGGCCTGCATCCATCCCCACATCACATGCCGCTCCCGGTCGTTGTGGTTGAACACCATCTCCCCCCCTACATTGAGGACGTTCTGAAACGGCCCGAAGAAGATGAAGAGGTCGTTCGCGCCGACCCCCTCTTTCTTTAGATGATCCTGCGAAACACCAGCTTGTCCGAAGAAAGACCTCCATTCGCTCCCTCGGTCCAGACTGTCGGAGACGAGGTCGGGATCAAGATGAGCCCGGTCGTCGGAAGTCATCGCTCCCCTTGAGAGTGCGGCCACAAGTCCTCCCAAATCATAACCGTTCATACGCACGTCGCCGTATTTAATGCGGGACTGTTTGTCGGGAACGGGGAGCGGCACCATCTTGCCGTTGGAGAAGATCGGGCTCGGGAATCCCCCCGACCGCGAATCGAGGCCCTTCCTGCTGAGGATAATTTTCACGTGAGGTCGATGTTGTGTTGTGTACCGTCCAGCTGCTGGAGCCGGACAAGGATAAAATTCCCTCTTCCAATTCTGTTGGTTGATTCGCCCGTAAATATATCACTGTTTACGGGCATTATCAATTTCCCCGCTTGGACTGCGCGAAACAAAAAAACCCAGCAGCCATCCCGCCGGGTTTTTGCTTTTCGCCTTCTTCTGAGTGACATGGAGCGCACATCACGGAACGGCAGGGATCGGATTTCCTTTCTGCACTTGCAGTTGAAGTGTCGATGTTTTTAATCCCTCTGAGGCGGCGGTTATCATAATTGTTCCCGCCGTATTTGTCGGCCGGACGACAGCCAAGCATAGTCCGTTGAAGGCTTTCCGCCGGTCGGCCTTGTAGGAAGAATGTTCTGCCGGATCTCCGTTGTCGACACCGATGATCTTTCCGGGCCCTGCCAGAGAAAAATGCACAAGATTATCCGCCGTCGGGACAATATTCCCGGCTTCATCAACAACTTCCACCTTGACATTGGCCGCGCCCCGCTCCCCCGCTTTGAGTGTATCGCGATCAACGCTGAGCCGAATGCCTGAAGGATCGCCGGTCGTGCGGATCTCTTGTGTACAGACGATCTTGCCGTCTTTCTTGCCGACCGCCTTGAGCGTTCCCGGCGTATACGGAACGTCCCACTGCAGATGCAAGTCCCCCGTGGTCGCATTCACAAGCGGCTTATCGTACAAATTCCACGCGCCGGAATGCCCTTGCCGTGGAAATTCGATCCGCTTTTCGCCGAAGGATCTTCCGTTCAGAAACAGTTCCACCGCGTCGCAGTTCGTGTAACAAAGGACCGGAATCACCTGCCCCTCGCGTCCTCTCCAGTTCCAATGCGGAAACAGATGGACCATCGGCGGTTCGGTCCACCGGCTTTGGTAGAAGTAATATCCGTCCTTCGGAAAGCCACAGAGGTCAAGGACGCCGAAGGAATCGTTCTTGTACGGCCATTGCGATTCGCCGAGGTAATCGATGCCGGTCCACATAAAATCGCCGATGACGTAGCGGCGCGTGCTGACGAATTTCCAGAGCTGCTCAGCATCGATCATCTGATAATTGTAATCGGGACGAACGACGGTTGAATCGCCGCCGAGCGAATATGCCCCGCGAATGCCGCCGCTGTTTGAGGAGCTTTCGGTGCCTATCATTTTCCAATTGGGATGGTCGTGACGGTCGATACTGTAGAACAGTTCCCGCCGCTCGTGCCATCGGTCGACATAGTTGTAGCCGACAATATCGAGGCTGTTCAGGAAGGCGAGGGTCGTCGCACCGCCGTCTGCGGCGATATTGTCACACGCCGAGGTGACCGGCCTCGTCGGATCTTCGCGATGGAATGTTTCGACCAGTGCGCCGAGCATCGCGGCTCCGCTCTCCGATTTCTGTTCGGGAATTTCATTCCCAGCGCTCCACAAAACGACGGAAGGATGGTTCCGGTCGCGGTGGATCATCGAGACCAGGTCGCGCTGCGACCAGTCGTCGAAATAGTCGTGGTAACCGTATTTCCTTTTCCCGTACTTCCATTCGTCGAACGGCTCGTCCATAACGAGGAATCCCATGCGGTCGCATAGGTCCAAAAACTCGGGAGCCGGAGGATTGTGCGAAGTCCGGATCGCGTTGCATCCCATCGACTTCAATATCTCCAGCCGGCGCTGCCAGACATCTTCGGGAACGGCGGAACCGACACAGCCGCCGTCATGATGGAGACAGACGCCGTTCATCTTAACGTGCCTGCCGTTCAGGAAAAATCCTTCATCGACATTATACTCGATCTTTCGGATGCCGGTCCGCGTGACCGTTTCGTCGGCCTTATTATTTCCGTCAAAAACTTCTGATTGAAGTTGATACATTGCCGGCGAATCAAGAGACCAAAGATCCGGTTTGGCGATATGGAACTGTTGATCCAGCTCGACATGCTCCCCCGGTTTTAATGCAAACCTGTTCTCTTCACTTGCTGCTTTTTGTCCGCCGGCTGAAATCAACGTCGTTACCAGCCTTCCATTCTTTGCCCCCGTCCCGTTGTTTTCGATGACCGATTTCACTTCCATCACCGCTGTATCTTCGGAGACATCGGGCGTTGTGACAGCGATTCCCCAATGACCGATGTGAAGCCGATCGATGACATCAAGCCAGACATGGCGGTAGATCCCCGATCCGGAGTACCATCGTGTATTGGGCTGGAGAGAATTGTCGACGCGGACGGCAAGGACATTCTCGCCGGCGGTGAGATACGGCGTCAGATCATAAAAGAAACTTGTATACCCGTACGCATGGTTTCCAAGGTGATGCCCGTTAAGCCATACATCGCTGTTCATGTAAACGCCGTCGAACTCGATCCACACTTCCTTTGAAGCGGACAGATCGGGGAGGCGAAAGTGTTTGCGGTACCATCCGATCCCGGTAGGGAGATAACCGCCGCTGCCTCCGGTCGGCGCGTTGTTGCTGTATTCCCCTTCGATGCTCCAGTCGTGCGGCAGGTCCAGCACACGCCAGCCGCCGTCGTCATAGGAAGCAGCATCGGCTCCCTTCTGATCGCCGAGCGTGAACTTCCAGTTAAAATCCATCAATAAATGCCTTCGTGCACTCGAATGTTCTTGACCAGGAGCGGTGCCGGCAAAGACGATCATGAAGAGAGGAAGGACGGCAAAGGCAATTGATCTCATGCGGTGCTTCATACTTCGACCTATTGGTTCGATGCGATGAAAGATCTTTTCACAACAGATTTGATCGTGAGGTCTGTCTCTTGTGGATGGAATGCACTGCGGCGGCCTTGCTTCAATTACCGCCGCATGACAAAACTGTCCTGAAAATATCCCCGGCCTTTTATTTCAACAAGGTTATTTTATGAACCTGGACACTTCCATCATGGCTGAAGCTGACGAAGTAATCGCCCGATGCCGCCGGCCGGCCGTTTATGGTCTTCCCCGACCAGACGACCGTGTGCAGTCCTGCTTCTTCGGTCGCATCGACGATCGTTTGCACCGGCTGTCCGAGCGTGTCATAAATTTTGATGACGACTTTTTCGCGCTGCGGCAGCGAGTACTGAATGTTCGTACTCGGATTGAACGGGTTCGGATAGATATTGAAATCGAGATGGGGAAGTTCCGTTGTGCCATGGACCGACGTCGGGCCCAGCCCTAAAAAGGCATTCATTGCAACTGTCGGTTCTTTCGTCGCAGGATCCCAGGCTCCGAGCTGGTATCCCTGCCAGTTGTAGCTTTCGGGCTCCCAGTAAAACACTCCAAGCCCTCCCGCCGATTTCGTTTTCGCGATAAGGTCAAGAAGGTATGCGTTGGCGGGAACGGCCTGATTATAGAGATACCCCGCTTCCACCACCATCACTTTTGTGCTGTACCGCGCGATCATGTCGTTCATCGTGATGAGGGCGAGGCTGTCGTCCTCAGCCCACGGCAGGTTCGCCCAGTACGGATAGACCGACATCCCGATGATGTCCCAGTGGGTTCCGAAGAATTTCAGATTGTCAAACATTTGCCGGAACGAACCGTCGTCATGCCCGTTGGCGAGATGAACGATCACCTGGATGCTGCTGTCCACCGACTTCACGGCATTGTAGCCGCTCTGGATCATGGCGGCAAAATTTTCGATATGACCTTTGGACACTTGTCCGTCCGGCCAGAGCATCCCGTCGTTAGTCTCATTTCCGATCTGCACCCACGCCGGGGTGACGCCAAGTGATTTCAGCGTATCAAGGACGTCGCGCACATGATTGTAGATATCGGCGAGCAGCTGGCTTACGGAATCGTGCGCCCACGCCGCCGGTTTGGTCTGATGCCCGGGGTCGGCCCACGTGTCGCTCATATGAAAATCGAGCATTACTTTGAAACCCATGCTGTCCGCCCGGTGTGCCATATACGCAACATCTTCTTTTCCGCAGTATGCCGGGCTCGGATTCACCCACACCCTGAACCTGAGCGCATTGATCCCCTTCTCTTTCAGGACTTCCATGCAGTTCTTCTGGACTCCCGCGTTGTCCTTGAAGACAACATGCGATGCCTCCATCTGCGACAGCCATCCGATGTCCGCGCCGTATGCGAATTGCGCGCGTGCATCGCGAACATCCAGCAAGGCAAAGAAGAAGATAATAAATATTGCGACGTAACTTTGCGGCGGGCGTATCGTAAAATTTTTCATTTCATACCTCTTCCTTTGCCTGTTCACATCAACAATCTGTAAAACATCATCTCAACAAGCCTTGATCCCGTTCACAGTCACCATTGCCCGACACCCCTCTCCCGGTGATCAGGCGGCATCTAAGTTCAATGCCGCCTGACTCCTGAGGAGAATGGGATTCAGCTCTCTGTGTTCAGCGTGAGCTTTTACTTCAGCAGCAGCATCTTCTTTGTGGCAGTAAAACTGCCGGCTCTGAGCGTATAGAAATAGATTCCGCTCGAGAGTTTGCTGCCGTCAAACGTTGCGGTATAGCTTCCCGGAGCTTTCACTTCATTGACAAGCGTTGCGACCTCTCTGCCGAGTACGTCGTACACTTTCAACGTCGTGTAGCCCGACGACTGGATCGTGAACTCGATCTTCGATGCCGGGTTGAACGGGTTAGGATAATTCTGGCTCAGCGAGAACGCCATCGGAACCGTGCTCGGCGCTTCTTTGACCGCCGTGAGCTGTTCCGGGAACCAGTTCAGGTCGCCGAGCGCTTTTCCATCCGAACCTGCAGACTGGAGCGAGGTATTGCTGTAGCGCAGATTTTCAGGCACGGGATACCCTTGGGTTGCCGCCCACGTGTTGGAAACGCCCGTCCATGTCGGCGGATCGTCGAGCGCATACACATAGGGACGAATCCCCATGCCCGACTGGCTGTTAGCCCACACCGTATCGATAAAGACGGCCATTTTTCCAGCCGCCAATTGCACGAGCGTACTATTGAATCCCGGGTCAACGCTGTCGTTGCTTGCAGCGGTAATGTTCGGCCACGCCGTCTTGTTCGTCAGCATGCCCGGCTGCGAATTGATAAAGTCCGGCGCGCGCAACGGAATATTCGACGCTGCGCCGGCGATGGCGCCGCTGTTAAGCAACGCCCAGTTGTCGGTTATTTGTTTCGGCCAGCAATAGGCGTTGTTCGAGATCGTGAGATGCCTGTCTGCTTCTGTCATGTTGTAGGGAGCGGAGGTCAACGAACGGAGCGAGTCCAACGGAATGACCGCAGAGCCCCATGAGCCGGCGGCGTTGTTGTACCACGAGTTCGGGTACGCTGCCGATGAAACACTGAAGAAGATATTGTTCTTGATCACCGCATGGTGCATCTGATACAAGTCGAACGCGCCGCCTTGTCCTGAAATAAATATGGTGTTGTGCTGGAAATCGAGATAGGTCGCGCCGTATCCCGACGATCCAAGAACATATCCGCCGGTCAGGAAGAACGTGTTGTTCCAGAACTTTGCCGTATCGCACGGATACGTTCCCGGGTCGATCCACGCGAAACCGGGGTTCTGTGGATTGTCATCCTGGTTATTCCTGAATTCACAATTGGTAATGTAAAAGCTGTTGTGGTCGTGATTCCACGTATCAAACAGGTTCGGAGTGCCGGCTCCGGAGATGTTCTCGAGAATGCAGTGGTCAAAATAAAAAACGTTGGAATCGCCTGCCGGAGCAACGAATCTGCCGGTGAACGAGATACTGTCGGTTCTCGTTCCCATAAAATAGATGCCCTTGAGTGAAAGCGTATCATTGCCCTGCGGGCTGAAGAAGTTGCCGATCGACGAATTGTCCTCGGCAATCGAAGGAGCGACGACCGGCGGATGACCGGTTGCGTGATTGAGATACCCCACGATCGTGATGCTCCCTTTTGACGATATCGGCGCCGTCATATAATAGACCGTGTCGATGGTGCCGGTGGGTTTCAGAAGAAAAACAGTGTTCGGCTTGACGAACCCCGTCGCGGTGGTATCCGCGTTGATGATATTATTCAGATTGCCCGGCGGCAACGCCGTCACGACGACAGTGTCGGCGGCCGCGAACGAAGCTGATGGCACAAAAGACAGCGCCATCACAGAAATCAATAGTAACAACAGTGATGTTACTTTCATGACTTGCCTCCTCTAGAGTGAAATTGTTGCCTTGTTTATGCTTTGCTGCTTGCTAACGATGTTCATCGCCTCACGAACCTCGCACCCGCCACTTGGTATCGAAATTTCCGGAAGTAACGCTATCCCCTAAGGGAATTTCGCCTTCATTTGATCCCTCCTTTCTTTGTTGGTGTCTGTTCAGTCAATTAGTCGAGTCTCCAACGGAGTCCAAGATCGGCTGTCAAACCGTAATTCGATTCTGAGTTCGGAAAGCCCGATCCCCTGACCAGATAGATGTCTTCTTCGCTGTTGAGGTTATTCAAATCGAAGTAGACCTCGAGGCCGCCCCACGGCAGCCCCTGTTTTACAGAAAGGTCCCACCGCGAGTACTTCGTTTTGTCCGAACGGAGCGAGTTGTAGAAGTTTGTGCCGTTGTACACCTGCGATTGATAGATCATTGAAGCCAGGATCGAGAACTGGCCGTAATCATATCCCACCGACACGTTCATGATCTCGTTCGGCTGCTGGATGAGCTTGTCGGTGTATGTGGTATCGACATGGATGGTGGGGAAAGGATACACCGGCGAATGCTCCGTGAGGGTGATAGGATACTGCGCGTTGTATGTGTTGAAGGCCTTGGCCGGGATATACGTATAGTTGACGTTGAGGACTAATCCGCTCAGCGGCCCGGGCAAATACCAGAAATGCGTTTGCCATTCGTATTCAATTCCCGCGATCGTCACCGGGTACGGATTATTGATGTACGTGGTGAGCGAAAAAGTCTTTGTATAACTGGGAACTCCGGGATACTTCGTTGGGTCGGCGATGTACGTCCCTTGGCTGAAAATCAGGTCATCGATCCGCTTGACGAACGGGCTGACGGCAAGCAGACCGACGTTGTTATCGTAGACAGCTACGCGGAGGTCGTAGTTATGCGCATAGGCCGGCCGCAGCGAATAATTGTTCCATACCACATAGTGGCCGCTATTGCTCGAAACATCTTCCCTCGGCACGATCGTGCTGAAATCCGGGTATGAAAGCGTACTGGTATACGATCCCCGAATGCTGAGCCACACCAGCGGGTCGTATTTTGCACTCACGTCCGGCAGCCAATATCCGTGATACTCATCCTGGGTCACCAGCGAATACTGGAGCGGGTTTGGGTACGGGTTGGTGGCGTCCGCGTCGCCGATAAAATGGGGCGCAGTGTAAGACGTTTTAAGCCCCTGGTACCTGACCCCGGGTATGATCGTTATTTGCGGTCCCAGATTGATCGTTGCCATCAGATACTCGGCGCTTCTGAATTCATTCCCGGAGTAATCGCTGGCAATGGAGCCGTACTGGTCCGGCAAATAGCTCGGAACCGTTTGCGGCGTCGCCGTGGCCGCCCCCAGTGATTTTATTTCGCTGATGATCTTATCGATCGTCCCCGCATCGATCGCGGAATACATTCCGTATTCCCCCTTCAGAAATTTTCCGAAATTCATGTTCGGATTGTAGAATCCGTTGACAGGAAAATATCTGTTGCCCGTCGGATCGAAATTATACGGCGCCTGAGTCAGCCACGGGAGGGCTTGCACAAGATTGTAACGGAATCCCGCCGCCGCTCCGCTGAACAGGCTGCCGAAGCCGTCGTCATAATTATAGTATCGGGTGGTGTACCGGTACTGGCCTCCCCCTTTGACATTGACGGAAATCAGGTCGGACAGATTAAAACTCGTCTGCAGATCGGCAGAGGCCTGCTTGTCATCCTGCTTGTTGTAGCTCCTCCATGTCGAATTCCCGGCCCAGGACATGTTATTGAGGTTGATGAGCGGATGCGCCTGTTGAGCGATTTGAACCGGGCTGTCATAATTCGGGATGCTGCCCGTCCCGGCAGAGAGCTGATCGAAGGTGACCGACCATCCGCTCGGGGTGAGATTGTCAGAATACGCATTCGAAAGTTTCACGTTCACTTTTACCGCGCCCAGCGTTTGCTCATAATCCAGAATATTTGAAACGACATTGAGCTCGTTCGTCGACAACGAGGTGCCCAATTGAATATCGTTCCCGTAGTTGGCAAGGTCGTACGTCTCAGAATGAGATTCGTTCGACATCTTGCCGTGGCTGTACAAATTCAGAAGAGCGATCTTGCCGTCCGGCAGCCGGTAATCGATCGTGACAGTTCCGTCGTATCGCTGCTGTTGGTTCGGTGAAAAGGTCAGGTTCATGCTGCCAAGGACGATCGAGTCGGGCTTGTCCTGTTTGTTGGGCTGATAGTACGAACCTCCGAATTGATTCGACGTGAGGTTCTGCCGCTGGGCGATCCCCTGTACAAAAACGCCGAGCTGGTCGTCGAAAAATCGCTGCTCTCCGCTTGCGACGATCTTATAATCCTTCGCGGTGCTCATGAGGTCGTTGTAGGCACCCTGTGCAAGGAGCGTGACCGAAGTCCCCCCCGTGGCCGTCCCCTTCGCCTCCCGGATGTCGAAATTGACGACGCCCCCAAGGACGCCGGCATCCATGTCAGGAGTTACCGTTTTATAGAGTTCGATCCCTTCCAACGAGTTTGAGGAGATCATGCTCATATCGACCCCGCGGCCGCCTGGTGAATTCACCGGTGCGCCCGTGCCGGTGTTGAATGAAATGCTCCCCGCATCGTTTGCCGGGATCGGTACGCCGTCCACTGTGATGACGTTGTATTGAGGCTGCAGTCCGCGGATCACGACCTGCGTCGCCTCGCCGCCGTTCCTGACGAGCGAGACACCCGGCAGCCTGCCGACCGATTCTGCGGCGTTTGCGTCGGGCAGCTCCTGGATGCGCGCCGACGACACGACGTTGACGATGTTCTGCGAGGCCAATTGCTGGTTGATCGCCGAGTTCTGTCCGCTCGCCTGAGCCGTCACGACCACCTCCGCCGCGGTAACACCGACCACTTCCAATTTGAGGCTCGCATCAACCGGCTCCCCCCCCTTCACTTCTATACTTTTCGAGTTCGTTTTGTAGCCGATATACGACGCCTTTACCGTGTACGTTCCTTCGGGAACATTCGGAATGACATATTTTCCGTCGATGTCGGTCACCGTTCCTCTGCTGGTTCCGTCGAGAAAAATATTGGCTCCGATCAACGGCTCGCCGGTCGTCTTATCCGTCACCTTCCCCTGAACTTTCCCTTCCGCGCCCCATGATAGCTGGAACGGGAACATGGTGAAGACGATTACAAAACAGGCAGTAGAGATCCTCGATATCATTGTACCTCCGTCCTTGATGGTCGTTCAGGCAATCTGTGCTCGTTGCATAAGTTGTTAATCGTCAGGAAACTCTTGTATCACCTTTTTCTGTCGCGACGGAGGTCCCGCCGCTGATCGCTGTGACGTACGTCTTCAGGTCGACACCGAAGCGCTTTCCGTATCTTTCAGTAACGGTCTTCGTCACATCGGCCACGGAATCTCTCTCGACCAGGTTGATGGTGCATCCGCCGAACCCTCCCCCCATCATCCGTGCCCCGTACACGGAGGGAATTTCCTTTACCGCCTCCGCCAGAAAATCGAGCTCGGGACAGCTCACTTCAAATCCCCGGCTCAAGCCGTTGTGGCTTTCCTGCATATACCGGCCGAAGGCTGCGATCTCTTTCGCCTCGAGTGCACGGCAGGCGTTCAGAACCCGATTATTTTCTTCGATGACATATTTGCACCGTCGATAAATGAGCGGGCTCATCATAGGCTTGCATGCTTCGAGCATTTCGGCCGAGACATCGCGGAGGTGCGTGACGCCAGGATACGATTTCTTGACGATCTCCACTCCTTCGCCGCATTCTTTTCTTCTTTTATTGTATTCGGACGACGCCAAGGAATGGGAGACACGCGTATCGAACAGGACCACAGCGATGCGTTCGTCGAAGGGATAGTAGATATGCTGAAGAGAACGGCAGTCGAGCTGAAGAGCTTTTTCTTCCCGTCCGAAGATGTTGATGTATTGATCCATGATGCCGCATTGTACGCCGACGAATTCGTTCTCGGCTTTTTGCGACATCCGTACCAACGTCAGATCACCGATCTTCAGCTCAAAAATCCTGTTCAGCGCGTACGCCAGGCCGGCTTCGAGCGCGGCGGAAGAAGAGAGTCCAGCACCGATCGGTATGTCTCCGCCAAAGACGCAATTGAAGCCGAGTAAATTGTATCGTCCCTTGAGGAACTGGTCGACGACCCCCATGAGGTAATTCGGCCACCCCTTGGGAGATGCATGAAGATCGTTCAAGGCAAATGAATGCTCGTCGTTCATGTCTATCGAAACGATCCGGCAGACGGCGTCGCTGCGGGGAGCGACGGCAAAATAGATCGCTTTGTCGATGGCTGCAGGAAGGACGAAGCCCATATTGTAGTCCGTATGCTCGCCGATAAGATTCACTCTTCCAGGAGACCGGACAAAAAGGGGCTGTTCGCTAAAAAGTGACTTGAATTTTTTTTCTACCGACGCGGAAAGACTCATCATAACCTTTCGAGAGATATTTAAAGTTGCAATGCTCCCTGCAAACGCTTTTGCAAAGACAGGTTCTTTGCAAACGTTTGCAGAAACCTCAAAAAAAATTTATGTCGAACCACGGATCATCAGCTTCGTCTCGAGAGTCACGGTTTGAGCTTCGGTGATGTCCCCTTCTATTGTACGAATGAGAATCTCCGCCGCCTTTTTTCCCATCTCAAACGATGGCTGGTCCACTGTGGTGAGCTGCGGATCGATCAACGTTGCAATTTTATTGTTGGAAAAACCCAGTATCGCGACATCGTTGGGAATCTTCAATCCTGCCTCCCTAATCATCTGATATGCGCCGATGGCAACAGGATCGTTCACGGCAAAGATCGCGTCGGGAATCATTTTATTTTCGATCAGATACTTCATCGAATTGTATCCGTCCTCTTCGTGCAGCCCTCCGTACCGGATCGAATCATTGTTGAACGGCAGACCGCTTTCTTTCAACGCCTCGATGTAACCGTCCCTTCTTTTTACGCAGATGCCCAGTTCCTTCGGTCCGGCTAAATGGAATATTTTCTTGTAGCCTTGTTCTACAAGATACTTCGCCGCGCTCTTCGCGCTTTTATAATCGTCCACCTCGATCCGGCTCGCGACTATGCCATCGCACGCCCGGTCAAAGAAGACCAGAGGGATGCGTCTCTTCAGCAGGTCGTTGAAATGAGCGCCGCTCTTCGTGTTCTGCGAGATCGATACTATCACCCCCGCCACTCGTTGGTGCATCAGGAGGTTCGTATTGACGACTTCCCGCTCGAAGCTTTCGTTCGATTGTGTGAGAATGATGGTGTAACCCGATTGATAGGCCACCTCTTCTATTCCGCTGATGGCGGATGAGAAGAAGTCGTGTTTGATTTCCGGGACTATCACTCCGATGGTCGTGGTGCGGCTTCGTTTCAGACTCTGGGCGATTGGATTGGGAGAGTACCCAAGTTCCTTTGCAACAGCCCTCACCCGCTCCTTGGTCTCTCTTCGAATATCCGGATGGTCGCTTAACGCCCGCGAAACGGTCGAAGGCGAGATCTTTAGCTTTTCCGCAATGTCTATAATGGTTGAATGCTTCATCTTTTGCAATCGTTCCCGCAAACGTTTGTATTATAGAAAATATTTGATTTCATGTCAAGTGGGATTTTGAGTTTATTGAGGTAAAAATATGGGGAGTCCCCTGTTTGGCCGGCCTAAATTTTCGATAACTTTGTCGGTCATCGGAATGGCTGAACCGGGGCCTTTTCCGTGTCATGCTTATCGAAACAAATGACTGAGCCAACATTTCGGGAGAGTCCATGACACTTCGTGACGCACCGGTAGGGTATAACATCAGAAAAACCCGCGGGGTTACTCGGCGGTATCGACATTGATCCTCCCCCAGGTCAATAATTCTGAAGCCACAGCTTTGCCAGACTCCTTTGGAGGATCCCTTTAGCTTTCTCTCTCCCCCTTTATAAGGGGACTCTGACAGAATGATAAGACGGTGGTTGAGCTCAAATCCGTCCTGATAGAGAGGGTAATTGATTCTTTGTGGGAAATACTCGTATGAGGGATTCCTATTAAGTCCTTAAAATTCGAGCACCGTCAGGCTTGCAATTTTCGCGAATATTTGGTAAGTAGCACCTCAGCGCAGGGGGCATAGGGGCTTATTCCCGTTTTCCTTCCAATTCAGTCTTCCTGAGGAACAGATCCCCTGCACCAACCACGTGCAGAGAGTTTCAGCGAAGTTGAATCCAGTTCACTGTCAATCCGCCGAAAGACCATGGATACCCTGACATTTATAACAAAAGTTCTCGACACGGCCGCCTGGCCGCTCGTCACAATAATGCTCGTCTTCTTTCTTCGAAAGGAGATCATATTGATTCTTCCACGTCTGAAAAAATTCAAGGCAGGTCCGATGGAAGTCGATTTCGATACGGCGATCAAAGCGCTGCGGAGTCAAATAGAAACTGATCCTTCTCAATTAAAGAGCTTTCAGTCATCGCCACGGCAGCAACGCCTGCTTCGCCAGGCGCCGGCAGACCCTCGCTCCGCAATTCTTGAGGCCTGGCTGGATGTAGAGAAGGCTGTCGAAAAGCATGGGATCGACCGGCCGTTGCGTGTACCCCCTTCCGCATTTGCGCTTTATGGCGAATTATTCAGCCTCAGAAACCAGGCGCTTCATCAAACAACTTTCAATCCATCGCAAGAATCCGTGCGGAGCTACATTCAATTATCGGACTATCTGATCGGCTCACTAGAACAACCTGATAAATCACCGACCGTCCATCCGTCAGCCCGGCGTTCATCCCCGGCGGCAAAGCGGCGCTCGCTTTTGAAATCATGATCGATGATTGCCGCAATGCCCCTCCTCTTTTCATACGGAACGTTACAGCAAAAGAAGGTGCAATTGACTATCTTTGGAAGGCTCCTCGCCGGCCAGGCAGACGAGCTTCCAAGGTTCGAGCGGGCGTCCGTAAGAATCAACGATCCGAAAATCGAAGCTGAGCTCGGCACGACGCATTATGCGAGCGCCGTCTTCAACGGCAATGATGCGAGCCGCGTTGACGGAACGGTTTTCGAGATTACCGAAGCGGAACTTGCGGCAGCCGACCTCTACGAAAATGCGTCACACTATGTGCGGGTCGCCGAAACGCTGGCATCGGGGCGGCACGCGTGGATTTACGTCGATGCCGGGTCCGCGAGGAACATACCCCCCGCGAGAGATGTTGAATAACGCATCACTATTGCAGCGAGAGAAATGAAAAGGAACAATCCATATTTTCTGGCAGGACAGTTTTCCCTGGCGATCGGCGTGCTTCTTAATATTTTTGTAAAAGAAAGCGACCTCGTCCACTTCATCAGCGGCTTCTTTATCGGACTGTCGCTGGTCTTTAACGTTGCGTTCTACCGCCGCTCTCAAAAGGAAAAAGCGAGCTAGGATTATGGCGACGAAGAGGCGACTGTTTCCGGGCATCAAACTACTCTTCGTTGCCGCGTGCGTTTTCGCCGGCTGCATGACAACGATCAGCCCCAGCGAGTATTCCAAACATTATCAGGAGAATGTCGAGGTAACGACAGCGGATAGCAGCAGGTATACGCTCGCTCCGAATTGGAACATCGACTCTGCAGATTGCCTCCGCGGCCGCGGCATCGAAACAAAGAGAGATTCATCGCGAACGGTGAACGTGAATATTCCGCTCACCGGCATTACCCGAATTGCTGTTGAAGACAACATCACGCCGATTTATTTCGAGATCCTGGTGGCAACGGTTGTCTTTATTCATTTCCTTTAGGCTGTCCCTGGCCTATGGTTCGCCGGCATGGGAAGCCGCGCGATACCGACGGCGAGGATCGTGCCTCTGTGTGAACTGCCGCCGCTTCAATAGCTCCGGTTCCTAGTAATTGGATCTTTTCTTAAAATAATTCTCTAACCACGTGGCAGCTGGAAAGAAAAAAATTTCCGACGGACCATCGAAGGAACCCGACGTAAGAATTTTAAGCCCGCTTGCCCGGCTGTACGAATGGAAGTTTTTTCCGAACGTGCTCTCGCTGTCGTTCATGGCGATCGTGTTGTACTTCGCGCTGACACTGCACAAATTGGGGGGCTTCGACGTGGAGACCGATTTCTACGGCGGCTATGCCCCCGAGGCAAAGGCATTTCTTTCGGGGACGATGGTCATCGACGCCTACCACGGCCCTCTCTATCCGATCATCCTCGCCCTGACGTCCCTGGTTGCGGGGGACCTTTTCAGGACCGGCATCATGATCGCGATCTTCTCCGCGGCCATGGTCTTGTACACCGTTTTTGAAATGACAAAGGCGATCGCCTCGGCCGACATGGCGTTTCTTACGACGGCGTTCACCGCCGTTAATGTCTCCTTTGTGGTCTATAGCTATTCAGCCGGGACAGACATGTTCTTCGTGATGCTTGCATTGGCGGGAATATTTCTTCTCTTCAGAAGACCGGAGGTGACAATACCGGAACTGTGCGGCTCAGCGGTACTACTTGCGTGCGGATATCTTGTTCGTTACAACGGGATTGTTTTCCTCGTCTCAATTCCGCTGGTCCTGGCGTTCGGTGCGCTGCAGGTGAAGGGGACGAGCAAAATCAAAGCGGGTGCAATTTGGGGGATTGTTTTCCTCGCGACGATCGCCCCGTGGTCGATCTATTTGAAAATCCACAAAGGGAGCTTCTTCTACAATACCGATTATCAAAACCTGGCGTTCGAGCTCTTCGGAGGGGGGTTAGCCAACTGGGATCAATTCTGGTTCAAGGCGGCACACAAATATACATCGTATTGGGATGTGCTCAGCACCGACCCGATCCTCGTCGTGAAGACGCTGCTGGTCAACACTTATGAGCATTTCGTCAACGATATCAGCTCGCTCAATAATCTTTTTATCGGAATCCCCTCCGCCGCCGGAATTGCCCTCTTTGCAGTTTCCCGGCCGTCAAAAAAAGCCGTGGGACTTGCGGCGATCTACTTCTCCTTCTTTGCCGTCTTGCTGACTATGTTCTATACGGAACGGTTTTCGCTTTTCCTTCTCCCCTTCTATGCTTTTTTTGCGTCGTATGCGATCAAGCGGATTCTGGCGGCTGTGCGGAGGGACAAAGTGCTCGTCGCCGTCGTCAATCTCACGGTCGTCGCAGTCGTAGTTCTTACACTCATGGCTTCGTGGTCATACAATTCGGTGATGATGGCAAACAGAAGCGCCGAGGACATGATCCATATGAGCGAATGGTACCATAAGAAATTCGACGATCGGTTCAGCACCGCGCAGGTTGCCGCCCGGAAACCCCACATGGCGTACCTGCTCAACATGAAATGGTACCCTTTTCCTCTTGTCGAAAACTACGATACTCTCCTTTCAGTATTACGAAGAGACAGCGTGCGATTTGTGTACTATGGATACTTTGAAGGAAGCAACAGGCCGCAGTTCAAAGACCTTTTACGCGATGTACCGCACCCCGGATTGAAAACGCTTTCGGTCGTGAAGTATCAAAATTCGGTCATCTCAGCGATGTATGAAGTGGAAAAGTAGGCTGTGTCATTCCCTCCGCCAAGCATTCTTGCAGAACTCAGCTACGAAGGGGGTTCCTGCCCCCTTCCCTCATGGATGAAAACTTCAACGGAACATACAGCGGACAAAAAGCGAAAGCGCCTCTCAGGGCAAACATTGCCGCTTGCAGGATGACAAGAACTGAACATCCGTCCCCGTCATTACGAGGCGATAGCAGAACACATAAAAGATCCGCTGGTCACATCAGAACGCTATTCGATCTTTTATGATCATCGTATCTGGTTGCAACTCCGGAGAATAATCATTATCTCGTGGTTGCTGTGACCTTTTCACTTCTTTACCAACGATTCTATCGACGATCTCCTTCCATGCAATTCGACAATTTCACAATCAGGCCGATCACCAGAGAAGATGCGCAGAGCTATTACCGTTTTATCACGGAGAACCGGGAACGAATAGCTCGCTACTTTCCCGATACGGCGGCAGGGAACACCAGCCTCGATACAACCATCTCATTTATCGCCCATCGTCTCGGGCTGTGGAGTGGCAAAGAAGCCTTCTACTACGTCATCTGCGACAACGGAACAGGAGATATTATTGGATCTCTGTACATCAAGAATTTCGACTGGAATGCTTTGAAATGCGAGCTGAGTTTCTTTATCGACAGAAAGTATGAGGGGAAGGGGGTCACGACAAAAGCGGTCGGTTTGATGGCGGACCACTGCTTCCGGGAATTGCAGATGAATAAGATCTTCCTGAGGATCGCTGAAAATAATATTCCAAGCCGGCGGGTTGCAGAAAAGAACGGCTTTGCAGCGGAAGGAATCTTACGACAGGACTTTAAAACGCCCGACGGAGAGTGGATCGACCTCGTCTACTATGGCTTGCTGAACCCTCATCACTGACTCTTCCTCGGCCACGGAAAAAAGATGCTGGTTCGTTCCTTGTATTTCTGAAAATCAGCCCTCCCTTCGTACTTTTTCTCAAGCAGCGGAACGCCCGAAACAAACAATATCAAGACCGTGATCGTGAGGGGCCCGATCACCGTCGTCCATCCCGACGGCACTGAGAGCGCAACAATGAATATTCCCCACCATTGCGCGACCTCGCCAAAGTAATTCGGATGACGGCTGTAATGCCATAGTCCTCTTTCCATAATTTTGCCTTTGTTCGCCGGATCGCTCACAAAGTTCTTTAACTGCCGGTCTGCAATGCTCTCGAAGGAAAATCCTATGATCCAAACCCCAAAGCCGAGAAAATCCAGCCACCCCAGCTCCGGCCCCGGCGAGCGGTTGATGAACATCATCGGAACAGCGGTCAGATAAAGCAGAACTCCTTGAAGCAGAAAAACTTGTAAATAACTGCGCAGATAAAAGTTCTTCCATTCCTTCCGCCATGCCTGGTAACGATAATCCTCCGGCCTCTTATGATTGCGGCCATAGATGTGCCATGCCAATCGTATTCCCCAAACAGTCACGAGGATATTGACGATGAGCGAACGGAGCGCAAATCCCGACAATGAAAAAGCAATCCACGCGGTAGCGACAAAACCGAGTCCCCACGCAACGTCGGCAACGTCGTTTCTTTTGAGCGCTACGGCAACGATAAACCAGAGGGACATGTAGCCGAGAAGAACGGCCGCGATGAGCGCGTAGTAATTCATAAACCCAATTTTTCGGCGATGAAGTAGCTGAGAAGCGATACGGACGCCGAAAGGGTCGTTCCCCACGCAAGATCGACGATGGTCACCAACACGGGCCACCCCTTTACCGTCGCCTGGTTCGTCAGGTCGTAAGTGGCATAGGTGACGAGCCCGAATAAAGCTCCTCTGAACAACGCATCGAACCACATCTTTTTTTCCACCGCCGGTGAAATGACAAAAAAGATCAGCGCACCGATGAAGAGGAGATAGAACACGATCGCCGCCGGCCAATTGAAATCGGCCGCCATGAGAAAACCGATCTGCTCGCGGTAAAAATTTCTCGCGACCAACCCGAGCCATACCATATCGATGGCAAAGAATACCGGCAGCGTGATGAAATAGAGTTTGATGAACATTGGTCTCTCGGCTGATGATGAGTGATTGTTATGAAGAGGTTGACAAAGGTAAACGTTCAGTGCCGTCCTTCTATCCCCTCCCGCGTGCGGCCACAATGATATCGACTCAAGTTTACAGGAACTTGCCCCGTCTTTTTACCATCCTAGTAAGAAATATTATTCGGCCTTGTATAGACCATCTGCACAACGCTGATATTCCGCATCATGAACGCTCCTTCGCAATATGAGAGATAGTAATTCCATTTGCGTATGAAGCGTTCATCGAACCCCAATTTCCGAACCTGATCCAGCCGATCGTTGAAATTTCTTCTCCACTGAGCCAATGTCCTGGCGTAGCTCAGCCCGAACTCCTCCATGTGCTGCATCATCATGTCCCCCGTCCTGTTGATTGCCCCGTTCAGCACGCTCACCGACGGAAGAAGCGAACCGGGAAAAATGTGCTTTTGGATCCAATCGACACCTTTTCGCAGCGACGCATAGCGTGAGTCGGCACAGGTGATGACCTGGAATGCAAGGATCCCGTTCCTCTTCAGCAACTCGTGGCACTTTGCAAAATACGTTTCGAAATACTCATGTCCGACCGCTTCGAGCATTTCGATCGAGACGATCTTGTCAAACGAACCGGTCAGCGCCCGGTAATCCGCCAGCTTGACCTCGATGCGGTCGCTCATCTTTTCCCTGCGTATCCGCTCTTGTGCATAGTCGTACTGCTCTTTTGAAATGGTGACGGCGGTGATCCTTGAACCGTACTTCTTTGCGGCATGCAGCGCGAAACCTCCCCATCCGCTGCCGATCTCGAGGACGTGGTCCGTCGGCTGAAGCTTCAGTTTCCTGCAGAGACGGTCGTATTTTTCCTCCTGCGCCGATTTCAGCGATTCTTCAGCGCCCGAAAAAATAGCGCTCGAATATGTCATCGTCTCGTCCAGAAACAGGGTGAAGAACTCGTTGCTGAGGTCATAATGCTCTGCGATATTCTTCCTGCTTCCGCGGACGCTGTTGACGTGAAAACGGTGGACCATCCTGTTGACCGCCTTGAAGAAATTGCCCGGAACAAATCTCTTTCCGGATCCCGACAACGTCGGCGCGTTCTCCATATTGAGCAGAAACCACCGGATCACCGCTGTGATATCATCTGTTTCCCAGTCGCCGTCAACGTACGCTTCGCCGAATCCGACATCGCCGAAAAGTACGCATCTCCGGAAAAACGATTCCCGAACGATGCGTATGTCGGCTTTGCACAGTGCATGCTCATCGCCGATGAGGCGGATCTCGCCGTCGGGGAGTTCGATTCTCATGAAGCCCTGCGTCATGTGCGAAAGCAGATTGAGCACAATGCTTCGGTAAAGAGATGTCCGATTTCGGACAAACGATGTTGGACGGTCGGTCAGCTGTTCCATTGTACGGCTTCCTTTTGCAGTTCCGGATTTTCCGATTTTCTATGGTACGGGAGCTTCTTTAGGTACAAGAGCCCCGCGTGAAGATGGATGAGCGCGATCACCTTGAGCGTGACAAACGGGATACGCATAAACGAACGGAGGAGCTGAATATCGGTCAACGGACGTTCTTCTCCCACGAGAGAGCTGAGAAATATTTTCTTTCCATGTTGGTAGTCATCAATATAGATGCGCAGCCTCCCGTTCGGCACTCCTAATTGAAAATCGAATGTCGTGTCGAGGTCGAAGAAAGGGGAGACGTAAAAGTGCTTCATTATCTGCCGGCGAAATACCCCGTCGTTCAAGCTGTCCTTCGAGAGCAAATATGGTTTCAGCTCCCTGAACGTATTTCCGACTTCGGAGACGGCGCACAGGGGATCCCCCTTTCCATCGAAACAGAAATAGAACGAAACAGGGTTAAAAATATATCCCGCCGTCCGAAGGTTTGTTATCAAATAGACCTTTCCATTCCCGAGATCAATCCCCTGGGAGCGTAAATAGCTGTTGATATTCTCCTTGACAGAAGAGTGGAACTGATGCAGATGATCCCGGTCGCGCAGGGAAAAGAGATTGAACCTGTTCCGGCTGAAAAACCGGAGCCGCTTATCGAGACGCTCAAGTTCGTCGAGGTCGAGGCAGAACATGAAGAGCTTGTACACGAACCGGTGGCGGAGCGGCTCAAGGCGGTGATGCATGACCGTGCAATCATAAAGACAAGAATTCATAACCGGGTCCCCGCTTCGTCATCCTTCCAGATCGGCTCTTCCTGTAATTTCCTGCACAGCTCGAGAGCCGAGGTGAATGCATCTTCGTGGAATCCATACTTGAAATAGCTGCCGCAGAAGTACACAGGTCCCTCACTGTTCAATCGCGGAAGCTCCTTCTGAGCTTTGATCGCCCCCAGCGAGAAGATCGGATGGGTGTAATCGATCACCTTTATGACCGATCCGGGTTCCACCAATCCCGGATCATTGATAGAAACGAAATAGTTTCTCTTCGCCGTCAGTCCCTGGAGACTATTCATGAAATAGATCGTCGACGGGGTTGAATTCCCTTTCCGATCCGCATCCAGGCGGTAATTCCACGACGACCAGGCCAGCTTTGTCTTCGGCATCATGCGATGATCGGTGTGCAGTGTTGCCGCATTATGCTGGTAGGTGAACTCTTTCAACAATCTTTTCTCGGCAGCGGTCGGTTTATGGAGCATCTCCAGCGCTTCGTCTGCGTGGCATGCGAGAATGACCCGGTCGTGGATCGCTCGTTTCCCATCCTTGAACCGGAGCTCAACCTTCCCGTTTTTGCGGATCACTCTCATCACCGGATTGCCCGTGCGAATTTTCTTAATGAAAGGGGCGACGAGCGCTTCCCGATATTTCCTTGTCCCGTTCACGACCGTCCGCCACTGATGCTGGGTGTTCATTCCGAGAAAACCATGATTCTTGAAAAACCGCACAAGCGTAACGGCCGGAAACCGAAGCATTTGATCCGGGGGAGTGGACCAGACAGCCGAACTCATAGGGATGAGATACTTCTCTATAACATCGAGACCGTATCGGCGTTCCCGCATATAGTCGCCGATGGTATGCTCCGCAAATTTCTCATTTTCAAGCACTTCCGGCGATTCAGCATTAAAGCGATGAATGTCCATCAGCATTTTAATGAATGCCGGACTGAAAAGATTTCTGCGCTGGGCGAAAAGATGATTCAGACTTGAACCGCAGTACTCGAGCCCGGATGGAACATGCTGAACGCTGAACGACATCGAAGTATTTTTCGTTTCGACCCGCAGTTCTCTAAAAAGGCGGGTCAGGTTGGGATACGTGACCTCATTGTATACCATGAAGCCGGTATCGACCGGTATCTCCCTACCATCCTCTTCAACGCCGACCGTGTTGGTATGCCCTCCGATATAATCGTTCTTTTCGTACAAAAAGATCTCATGCGACTTCTGGAGAAAGTGCGCGCACCCCATCCCGGCGATGCCGGTCCCGACAATGCCAACGCTGAGCTTATTGGATCGTTTACTTTTTGACATCGGTTATTTTTTTGCGAAGAGATAATGACTTACAAGCCACTCTTCCCCACCGTTGAACCCCCACAATTCAGCGCAAGCCATAAAGAACACTCTCCATCGAACCCACCATCGCGTGGCTTCTGCTTCACCGTACGTCCCTGAAAGTATCCTTGACAGTTCATCTTTGTGACGGCGCATATTATCGAGCCAGGCTTCGCTTGTCTTCTGGTAATGCCTGCCGGATACTCTCCAATGGCCTTCAGGAACAAAGTCATCCAGAAAATAGAAGAGCAGGTGATCGCTCGGCATGATGCCGCCGGTAAAAAAATATTTCGACATCCAATCGGAATCGTCCCGGACCTCGAACAGATAAGCGAGTTCTTTGTGTGTGAAGATATGGACGAAAAGCTTTCCCGACGGGCGCAGGAAGCCTGCGATCTTTGCCATCAGCTTCTCGTAATTTCGCATGTGCTCGAACATTTCGACCGACACCACCCGATCGAATTTCCGCCTTGTCGTGAATTTGTTCATGTCGGCGGTGATGATCTCGAGATTTCCTATGTTCCGTTTTTTGCATTCCTCTTCAATATAGATTTTTTGGGTCCGCGAGTTGGACACTCCGGTAATACGGGCTTTCGGAAATTTTTCGGCCATGAAAAGCGACAGCGATCCCCACCCGCAGCCAAGCTCGAGAATATCCATGCCGTCGTCAAGCTGCGCTCTTTGACAGGTCAAAGAAAGCATATCGTCCTCCGCTTGATCAAGAGCCGTCACCCCTTCTTTCCAATATCCTGAACTGTATTTCATCTGCCTGCCGAGAATCAGTTTGAAAAACTCGGTGGGAACTTCATAATGCTGCTCGTTTGCCTCTTTCATGCTGACCGCAATAGGGCTGCGTCTCAATTCGTCGACAAGGACCATACAATGCTGCTGCTGAAGCTCGCAACTCCCCTTTTTCTCTTCCCTCAGCCGTTGGCGCAGCAATCGCCGGATGCCGATTCTAATAAGCCAATCGGGAAGGGCGTCGTTTTCCAGCAATGTAGTGACCATAGAATTCGAGCACAGATCGTTAAAGATATATTACGGCGAACAAATCAGCAAACTGTCATGGAACGTGTCCGCCCCGTTTTAGGGCCTTTTCTAGGCCCTATTTTGCTTGCTTTTTACCCTGTTTAGTTCTAATATGAGCACGCCACATTGAACACTGTCTTTGCTTGACAAGTTCGCGCCTCCGTTTTGCGGCGCTGGCAAATGGTCTGGAGACCTCTCTGCGTTGAGTTGCATTGTAGGCAAGAGAAACGTGCAGATCAGCGCAGAACAGGAATGTGATTGCAAGTAAGCCTCGGGATTCTTCCCCAGCGGAAGATGAGCGAGGCTTTTGCATTTTATCAGGATCTTTGATGTGAATTTCCGGCAACCTATTCGTTGCCTAGAAGGAGGATTTGTGGAATTCACTTCGCAGTTACGCCGGCATCTGGGGGAGTCAGCACATCTCGTTACCCTCCGTACAAGAACTGACCAGCGCACTCATCTCCTGGACTTCACAAAGGACCGCCCGGGAGAGGAAATCACCGTTATAGAAGTCGGGGAACACGGCGTTACCGTCGAGTATGCTGCGTCAGGCCATAAACACATCTTTGCTTTCGATGAAATTGCAGTGAAGGAACGGACGCCGCAGAAGGCACGGCCTTCTTAAGGCGCGTTCTTCATACACGTTTCTCCGCAACAACACAGACTCTTTTCAACACGCTCGTCAACCATCTCCGCTTACGAAACGAGCTGTTGCCTCACGAATGCGATCACTACCATACGAAAGGAGCATTTCCGCTATGGCCGATAAGAAAGCAGATCTTGCAGGACCCGGTATTGGCAACTATGAAGAGTTGGAATCGATCCTGCCCCGCAATTACAGATCATTGCTGGACCCAAAGCAAACGCAAAGAGCGCTCTTCGACCTTAAAGAATACATCGAGGATCATCTTTGCAAAGAACTCAATCTCATGATGGTACAGGTTCCGCTCATCGTGGACGTCGAGAGCGGCGTCAACGATCTCTTGGACCGGGACGGCTCCCGTACGCCCATTCAATTTCACATCTCCAACGACCACGACAAGAATCCGGTCGACGCTCAAGTCGTCCAGGCTGCAACCAAATGGAAGCGCGTCGCCCTCAAACAATTCGGAATGAAAGTCGGCGAAGGCCTTTGCACAGATATGAGAGCGGTTCGCAAAGACTATTTTCTCGATCACGACCATAGCGTCTATGTTGACCAATGGGATTGGGAAAAGATCATTACGTCCAAACAGCGAAACCTCGCATACCTCAAGGGGGTGGTCAAAAAGATCTGGAAAGTTCTGACGGGCGCAGAGCATTATATCCAGCGCCGTTATCCAAAATTGCACAATAAGAACTATCCCGACCTGCCGGCCGAGCTGACGTTCTTGCATGCGGAAGATATTCTTGAAATGTATCCGGATTTGCCGAGGAAGGCCCGCGAGACTCAAATACTTCAAAAATACCCCGCCGTTTTTATCATCGGAATCGGCTGGCCGCTGAAAGACGGTTACCCGCACGAGAATCGGGCGGCGGATTACGACGACTGGGTGACGGTGAATCAATCGAAAGACGGAAAAGTCACGCACGGCTTAAACGGCGATATCCTTGTCTGGAACCATGTGACGAAACGGCGCCATGAACTGACGTCGATGGGAATTCGGGTCAACGCCGAAACGCTCAAGACACAGTTGGAGATGGCGGGACAGCTCGATTTCCTGAAACAGAGCTATCATCAGGGAATCGTTGCAAACGAACTTCCGCTGAGCATCGGCGGGGGCATCGGTCAATCGCGGACCTACATGCTCCTCCTGAAAAAAGCCCATTTGGGAGAAGTGAGTGTCACCGTGTGGCCGAAAATTCTTAGAGAGATGTGTGCCAAGAAAAATATCCACGTCCTCTGACTGCGGCCCATGCGGTAAGAGCTCTCTTTGTGATGCCATCACGGTGTCGACGAAAGTCGCCGATCAATGGATCGGTCGGGTCCCGTCCGGCAACCGTGATGGCATCACCGATTTCACAGAACTTCGTTACGGATATTTTCTCCCGTTGCCCCTCCTTCATCCCTCATCGTCGTAGAATTTGAATGGCTTGATTAGTATCTTGCCATGGTCGATCCGGAAGCAATTCATGTTGCCTGAAAGGAGCTGTCTTACAATGCAAAAGGTGATTGTCGTTATCTTATTGACCACGCTGGTTGCGGCACAACCATCGCTGTGCCTTCCTCCGAATGGCAACGGCCGCACACAAGTAGAATTGAATTCCGGCTGGGTCTGCAAAAATATCAAACAGGAAGGGGCTTCGGGAGAAAGATTGTCCACCCGCTCATATCCGTTGTCGCGCTGGATGCCTGCAACGGTACCAGGCACGGTATTAACGATGATGCTCAATAATAAACTTGTCCCCGACCCTTTTTACGGAATGAACAACGCAAAAATTCCGGACATTTATCAAACCGGGTCCGATTACTACACCTATTGGTTTGTGAATGATTTCCAAACCAACGCGCCGCATAACGGCGAACAGGTTTGGCTGGACTTCCGCGGAGTCAACTATTCCTGCGAACTATATCTTAACGGCCGCAAGTTGAACAAGACGACTCACCGCGGGATGTTCTTGCGTCAATCCTACAATATTACCTCTTTTCTTTCTTCGGACGGAAAGAACCGCCTCGCCGTTCTGGTGTATCCTCCCGATCCGGCCGGCGATCCCAACGGCGGACAGGGGGGCGACGGAACGATCGCGCACAGCATCACGAACCAATATGTGGCAGGATGGGATTGGATCCAGCCGATTCGGGACAGGAACACCGGAATTTGGGACAAAGTCACGATCAAGAGAACGAACACCATCCGACTGAAAAATCCCTACGTCATAACGATCGTTCCGGGGAAGCGATTTCCCGGGGAGCCGCAATCTCCGGCGATCATCAGAGCGAGTGCGGAGATCGAAAATCCGACCGGGAAAGAGGTGCGGGGAACACTCAGGTATGTGCTCGAAGGAAACACCGTCGAAAAGGAAGCCGTTCTCCCGCCGGATTCTACGACAGAGATACATTTACCCGATCTCCTTTTGCAGCAACCAAGATTATGGTGGCCGAACGGCTACGGCGGCCAACCGCTCTACTCCTTTGAGTTCCAATTCATCAACAGCGATAACAATGTGCTCGATGCAGAAACCGTCGTGACCGGCGTTCGGGAAATTCAGACACAATGGAACAGCCACACGAACAGTCGGGAGGTTCTGGTAAATGGGCAGAAAATTTTTATCAAAGGAGGCGACTGGATCATCTCGGATGCCATGCTTCGGTTCTCGCGTGAACGGTACGACGCGGAAATCCGCTTCCACCGGGACATGAACTTGAACCTGATCCGCATTTGGGGGGGAGCGATCACCGAGCGCCCGGAATTTTACGAGGCGTGCGACAAGTATGGATTGCTCGTCTTTCAGGACCTATGGATCTCCGGGGATTGCAACGGCAAGTGGTTCGACGCGTCGAAAAAAGATGATCAGTGGACACGGCGAAACTATCCCGACGATCATCGATTGTTCCTTACGTCTCTTGCGGACCAATTGAAGATGAACCGAAATCATCCCTCGCTCGCATTCTATTGCGGCGGCAACGAAATTCCCCCTCCCGAAGACATCCTATTTGCCATGAAGGATTCACTGCTGCCTGCGCTCGACAGCGCGCGGTATCTTTTCGAATACTCGAATGTCGACAGCATGTCGTACAACTCCCTCGGCGGAAACGGAGACGGCCCTTACCGGATCGAGCCGGTGAATTTTTTCTGGGACAATCATTTCTTTCCTTTCAATTCCGAGATCGGCTCGGTCGGCGTGGGAGATGATGAATCACTCCAGCGATTCATCCCAAAAGAAAACATGGCCGTCCCCGATTTGGCTGCCAATAAAATTGATTCCGTCTGGCGGTACCACAAATTCAGCGGCTATGGAAAGTTCATTGATGCCTACGGAAAGCCGGCGACGGTCAGAGACTTCGCCGCAAAAGCGCAGCTGGTGAACTACGACGAATACCGCGGGTTGATGGAGGGGCACATCGATCATATGTGGGATTGGTACACCGGAGTCATCATCTGGAAGACGCAAAATCCATGGACCGCTTTGCGCGGACAGATGTACGATTATTACCTCGACCCGAACGCCTGCCTGTACGGACTGCACCATGCCAACGAGCCGGTGCATGCGATGTATGATCCGACGGACGGAATGCTGGTCGTCGCTAACCACACCTTCGTGCCGTACCGGGACGTGATGCTGCAGGCCCGGGCGTTTGACATGGGGGGAAAGGACACGCTGGTGTTCCAATGGATCATCCAAATAAGCCCGACAACCACTCAGAAGATCAGTTCGATAAAGGAAACTGTGGATAAGCTTTTCTCAGCGCAGGGGTGTTTCCTGTCGCTTCGATTAATCAACGCGTCACATAAGACGCTGAGTGACAATTTTTACTGGCTGCCGGATTCTACCGGAAATTATTCCGGCCTGCGGAATATAGCGAAAGCAAAACTAGAGACTGAAGCCAAGAAGGCGGGTGAAGGAAGAATTGAAGTATCTCTCGAAAACCCCGCCGGATCGCCCGTGGCCTTCTTCAATAGAGTCTCATTGATTGATATGAAGACGAAGAAACGATTGCTGCCGGTGTTCTACAGCGACAATTATGTTTCCGTACTGCCCGGCGAGGAAAAGAAGATCTTTATTGATTCCCCGTCATCGGTCAACGTGGTGAATTCGGAGGTCTCGATCAGCGGATGGAATGTGGAAGAAGCTCTTGTGAGGATAAAATAGGTTGGAAGAAGGCGACGTGAATACTCCTTCGTAGCATTCCTTCGGCATTCGCTCCTTCCTGCAATAGCGGGACTCAGTTCAGAATGACAGGGACGATGGATGATGCACTACAGTCGCGGCATATTATCTCTTCAGCGCCGCTTTGGAAAAGAGATAGTCCGGAATTGAAGCATCGAGATCGATGGAGTCGATCAGGAACTCCGTCCCCTCCCCATCCTTCAAAACATCCTTGTATAGAACCGATTTCGAGACCCATCGGTTTTGCACCCTCATGACCTCGCGCACGTCGACCGTCTTTAGTAATTTTCCGCTCTCGGCGTAAAGATTTTCACGCAGCAGGACATAGCGGTCTTTATCCACCCATACGCGGCGGTGATGATAAGCAATATCTTCCTTTTTGGCGGTCAGATCGACAACCCAGCAATCGCGCCCGCTGAGGGTATCCTCGGAAATCACTTTCGCGGAGTATAAATTGGGGAGATGCGGGTCTTCCATCATATCTTCGTACGACAGATCGGAGCCCATCACCGACTGCCGCAGCAAGCTTCCCGAGATCATGATCGTGCGGTCGGTGGAAGGCGAATAATCCCACAACATGTCCTTCAGCTTCAGCATTTTAGTCCCTTTTTCCCTCGCCGGCGCCAGAAACTCGGTGTACGATTCGTTCGTACCTCTCTGCCACGATTTTGATTGGACTGTTCGCGTCTCTCTGCGTCCACGAATGACCATCCGCGAAACAACGATCTTGTTCTCCGCAAACATATTTTCATCAACCTTCTTCAATAGCTCATCGCCGGAAGGCTGCTGTGGAAGAAATGAAATAAGCGAAGTCAAACACAGCAATAACGAACGATTCATGCTTCAAGCTCCTTGAACAATTCCGATGTTTGCCGTTTATAGATGCCGATGCCGGAGATCGCTGTCCCCAGAAAAGTCGCCATCAATCCAGGCAGGAAGCCAACGACGAAAGTGAACGGTGTGATCTGTGCCCGCACGACGTTCGGAAGCATCATCGAACTGTCTTTCAGCACCGACCCGATATCCAGCCCCTTCACCTGTCCGTAATACGCGATCGATAACCCGATGGCCGTACCGGCAAGTGATCCGATGAAACCGATCATCAGCGATTCCGCGAGGAGTGAAAAATAAATATGCGTCTTGTCTTCCCCCACCGCCAGACGGACGCCGATCTCGCCGTACCGGCGGAGACTGCCGGTCAGTCCTGCATTCCAAAGAACGATCGACATCGCAAAAATGAAAATTCCAATGATGACGTTGGAGAAAAGGTCGACATAATCCAGATAATCTGAGAGACCGCTTGCGGTGCGGAGTGTTTGCATGACGGGGGAAAATTGATCGCCGGTGTTCGGGCCGGCCGCCGGAGAAGGTGTATGCCTGGAATTGAACTCCGACGTTACTGCAGCCGCCCGCTCCTGATGATAGATATCATCGGTAAAAAAGCCCAGGATCTCCCCCGCTCCGTTTTGAATATCCAGCGCCCGCTGGATGTCCGCAACGTCAGCGATCATCGTCCCTTTATCCATGGCAACAATGCCGAAACGCACCGTGCCTACCACGGCGAAATTCGTCATGCTCATGCTGCCGTACATCGTGGAGCTGATCAACGTCGCCGTTCCGCCTGCTTGAACGCGAAGTTTGTCGGCGAGCTCTTCCCCAACAAGGATCTCGCCGGGTTGATTCGGCATCCTGCCCGACACGATCGCCTGTTTAACGTTGAGAATTGTTTCCTCCGGACTCCCGGCCGAAAGAAGATCGACGGCGAGCCCGCTGACCGGCGCCTGAGCCCGCGTCTCTCCTTTTTCATCGGGGATGTCCAGTAGACCGCCGAATTTGATCCGCGGAGTCCAGAGAATATCAGGGTAGTCGCGTTTCAACTCCGTCATGAGCGAGTCGATTCCCAGAAGCGCCAGATCATTGGGGACCTGGTCCGCCTCTTTCGCATACGCCCGCGTCATGACAAGGACATGCCCGGTGCTGAAGTGTGCCGTCGACTGGATCATTGACGAGACCGTGCCGTTCAACCATGCGTGGAGAATAACCGTGAGGAGAACTCCGGCCAGAACGGTGATGAAGGGGAACAACGAGCGCGATCGGTCGCGCAGAAGCCCTTTGAAGAGGAATGAGATCATGAGAGCTTCCCCCGCAGAGCGTCGGTCGGTTTGAGATCTGCGATCTTCCGCGTCGGCAAATAGCTGACAATCGTCGTAACGACACAAACGACGACGGTCGTTCCGATGATCAGCTCGGGCGAATAAGTGGGAAAGAGCTTTTCGCCGATGGCAAAGCCAAAATTATCCGTACCGGACGGAAGGGCAAATCCTTTGTTGGCGATGACCGCCAGCAAAGGAATGCCGTACAATGCCGCGACCGCAGCGGCAAGGAGGCTGTGGAATGCCCCCTCAAGCGTGAACAGCTCGATGATCCGCGTACGGGTCATTCCGAGCGCCATCAACGTTCCCATTTCTTTTCTGCGGCGCCAGATCGAAAGAACCTGAGTGTCGAAGATCGCCAGCATCGCGAGGAACAAGAGAAGAAGATACATGATGCTCCCCTGAACTCTTTTCATCCGCACCATCGAATGAAGATCCTGGAGAAGAACATTCAGATTCTTAAAATCCCATCCTTCGACGTTGCCGGCCGGCGTTGCATTTTGTTTCAGCACGACGATCGTGGCCTGATGTTCCATTCGTGTGAACTGCTGCAGTTGACGCAACGGGATCCAGATCTGTTCATTGTCGATATCCTGGACGGTGGAACTGAAGACTTCCACGATCCGGACATCGCGTGCGTCAAATGTTCCATGAACATCTCTCCATTGCACGGTGACCAGGTCTCCCTTTTTCAGGCCTGCGCTTTTCGCCATCCTGTTTCCGATGATCCCGGGAATGCCGTCCGGACCGGATTTCAGGAGTGAGGTCGGCAGCGACAGGATCGTTTGGTCGGGGTCGATTCCTTTAAGAATAATCGAACGAAATCGGCCCTGCGGATAGATCGTTGCAGTTCGGATCAGAATCGGCGTTGCTTTTTGCCGATCGATCAAGGTTTGCAGCTGGGGGTTGATCACCGCATGAGCATCTTCCAGCGACAGAGGGTCGTAGGGATTATACCCATTTTGCCAGTATTGCCCTCCGCCGTACAGGGCGTCGACGGTTGAACGTTCGACCTGATCGTTCAGGCCGTCATAGAATCCCTGCAGGAAAACGATCGCCACGAAGGCAAAAGACAGCGCTACCACGTTGAGCCAGGTTCGAAGGCCCGCGTGAAGAATATTCCTGAGTGCAAGTTTAAGGATCAGCATAAGCAGCCTATCGCTTGATAGTATCGATTACACGCTCGTCCTTGGAAATTTTTCCGTCCACAAGCGTGATCTTTCGCTTCAAATAGCCGATGACCTTTTCGTCGTGTGTGGCGAAAATGAACGTCGCGGCAAGTTCTTCATTCAATTTCACCATTGTCTTCATGATGTGGTGCGAATTTGTCGCGTCGAGGTTGGCCGTCGGTTCGTCCGCCAGCACGATCTCCGGCTTCTTGACAATTGCCCGTGCGATCGCGACACGCTGGCTTTGTCCCCCGGAAAGCTGCGACGGCCGGGAATCGGCGCGGTCCGCAAGCCCGACCCATTCCAGCGCTTCGTCCACCAGCTGCTTGCGGCGGGATGCTTCCATTCCCTGCAGCAGGAGCGGAAATTCGACGTTCTCATACACCGTATAGACGGGGAGCAGGTTGAAGGTCTGAAAGATGAAACCGATGTGATTATTGCGCAAGGTTGCGGCTTCCCTGTGAGAAAGAGATTCGATTTTTTGTCCGAGCACTTCGGCGCTGCCGATTGTCGGTGCGTCGAGCGAGCCGATGATGTTAAGGAGAGTCGTCTTCCCCGAGCCGCTCGGTCCGATGAGTCCGAGAAATTCTCCTTTCATCACGGAGAGATTTACCTCGTCGAGAGCTTTCAACGATGTGGAGCCGAGGGAATAGATCTTATTAAGATTTGTTATTGTGATCAGTGCTGAGTTCTCCATACTTTTTCCGGCGCTGTTCCATTGATGCAACGATCAGACAAAAATGCCTGACCCACGGTTAATGATTGAATACTGCCATGATCTGAAGTCCGGTTCCTGCGAACGGATTCTCTCCCGTCTGATTAGTGTAAATACGGATGACATCCGGGTTCCAGAAACCGATCAGGTAAAAACTCCAATTATCGTACGTCCGCTGCCATGTCATCAATCTGTACCACTGATCATTCTTCCAGTCGTGATAGATCATCGCCGATGCCTGGTCGACGATGCCGATGGGATAACTGAGGGACAATGCCGAAAAGCCGATTCCTTCGGACGAAGCGAAAGGCTCGCTCGGCGTGTCCGACCGAAAATATTCTGTCTCGGCATACAACCCGTTTCCAACCGCAAAGGTGTAATCTGCTCCAACCGTCCATAACCGCTGGTATTTATTTTGAAGGAGATCATTCTCCTGGCGAATTAACGCCGACTCCAGCCAGAGGCCGACCCCGAGATCCCATTTCCCGTCCAACCCCAGCCGGTCTTCGGGAGCAATAAGGCTGGTTGTATCTCCGGGCAACGGTATGAGCCGGCTCAGATCAGCGCGGCGATGGTCGTACGTCGCAGCAACCTCGCCTGTCCACAGCGGCAGCTGCACTCTGCCGCCGTACTCTGATGTACGTTTTTCCGTGGGAACTAGTTCCCATCCCTTTGTCGCATCATTCCCGTAGAGATCCCAGAGCCAGATATTCGCGTTATTGAGGAAGGTATACCGGGCCAGGGCGGCATAGACCCCTTCTGTGAGTTGAAGGGGATCGCGCGGGTCGACGCGGTCAAACCACATGAGGGGCCGGAAAATGGCCGCCGAGCCAAAATTAATTTTCTGCAGGCCGACTCTGAACTCAAATTTATCCGTCGAAATTCTGACCCAGCCGCGGTACGGCTTCAGTTCTTCGTCATACGAAGGTGTGCCGCCTTTTACATAACGAAAAGTTGAGAACGTGTTCAACGACAACTCCAGATTCGCCTCGAATTGATCGTTGAGCCTCTTTTCGACAAGGAGGTCGGGAATGTATCGGATTCCCCCCTGTGAAGCGTATGCGCTGTCATGATTGGCGCTGATCCATCCCGACGCCTGCCCGTGCAGGTCCCCTGTTTGAGCCCGGGCCGGTTGAAAAGTCCAGAAAAGAAACACGATGTAACCGACGATTTTAACGGGTGAAAACACTATTCATTCTTTCGGAAAAAAAGTCAACACGCTGCGGTGCATTGTCAATGCGCAGCTTAATCCTTCGATTTTTCCCAACGGGAGAGGAATGTTTCGATCAAATGATCTTTGAGAGCATCGATCGGAAACATCTCGGGAGCGACCGTATAATTTGCAACGACTCCGTCGAAGACGAACATCAGAAGAAAACTATCGAGGTCGGGATTGTCGGAGCCCAGCTGTTTGACGAGGCTGCTCAGCTTGACGAACGTAAGCTCGAAATACTGTTTCCCTCTTTTCTTCATCAGCTTCCGGTATTCTTCATCGAGGCTGAGTTGAAGTGAAAGCCTTACCAAAAGCGGTTTGGTCTTAATGACGTTGAGCCATGAGTTCAGCAATACGATGAACCTTTCCCTGGCAGGCCGCGGATCGTCCGCCTTAAAGAACTCGGGCATGATCTTCTCGATCTCCTCATCAAAGATCGTGAAGAGGATATCCTGCTTTGTGGGAAAGTGAGTGAAGATGAGCCCTTTCGAAATGCGAGCCTTTTTCGCGATCGCTTCGGTGGTGGTCGCCGAATAGCCATGCTTGGCGAAGAGCTCCAGAGAGGCTGACAAGATCGCTTCCCGCGTTTTCCCCCTCATTTTACGGGCAATTTCCTTTGACCTTGGGGACATATTTTTACCGTCGATTATGTTTGACTGACCGGTTAGTTAATGATAATACCGAAAGACAGAAAAGTCAAGTAAAATCAGGCCCAAGTGGATATTACTGCCCCGCACTTGAAGCTTTTGGCAAAGGTTCTCTCGTCCCCAATCTCCGATCGGGAACGGAGTGAATGTTTTCCCAAACTGAGCTTGGGAGCGAGATGGCGGAAATTTTCAAACTGTAACACTACCCAAGCCTCCTTCATTGTTTCTTCAGGTCAATTATTCGCACGATCGATCATTAAATGGATCCATTTCCTTATGCTGGGAAAAATATTTTTGCCGCTTTAGCCAAGCACAGCAGGCGGATTTTCATTTGTCGATCTTTTCCACTTGACATCCGGGTGACTGTGTATTATATTCAACCATTTGGTTGAATAATAATGCAGACGAATCTGGACCAAACGATGATGGCGCTCGCCGACCCCACCCGGCGCGCGATCCTGCAGTACCTCTCGCAGCGAGAGGCGCGCGTTACCGAGATTGCGCGGCCGTTCGACATGTCGCTGAATGCCGTTTCAAAACACATTCTCATTCTGGAACGGGCGCAGCTTGTCAACCGCCGCCGCCAAGGACGGGAACATTATCTTTCGGTAAATACTGAACCGCTCGATGCGGCCGCCGATTGGATCGATGAATACCGCCGCGCATGGGAAGAGCGCCTCGACCGCCTCGACGAATATCTCAAAACATTGCAGGTAAATGAGAAGAATAATCCAGGAGTGAAGGAGAAAAAACATGCCCGAAAAAAAACATAGGAGAGAAATGGCAGATGCCCGGCCCGGGCAGAAGCCGATCCTCATCACTCGCGTTTTCGATGCACCCCCCGAGCTCGTGTGGAAAGCTTGGACTGATCCCAAGCACCTTGTGCGCTGGTGGGGACCGAAGACTTTTACTTCTCCCTCCTGCTCGGTAGATTTCCGCGTCGGAGGTAAATACCTATTTTGCATGCGCTCCCCTGAAGGAAAGGACTATTGGAGCACCGGCGTGTACCGCGAAATTGTTCCCTTGCGGCGAATCGTCTACACCGATAATTTCGCGGACGAGGATGGGAAGATCGTTCCCCCTTCATTCTATGATTTTCCCGACGAGAATTGGGCTGAAGAACTCTTGGTGACTCTGACATTTGAAGCGGTTAAAGGAAGGACCACGATGACGCTTCGACACGAAGGGTTCCCCGATGCTCATCACATCACGTTAGCCTCTCTCGGCTGGAATGAGTCGCTCGACAAGCTTGCACAAAGTATACACTAACAACCAAATGAAAACGCATCATATGGGAAAGAACAACCGCGCGACCGTTACCATGGAACCGGGAAAACAAGAGATCGTCATCACGCGCATATTTAATGCGCCGCGCGACCTCGTCTTCAGGATGTTCATGGATCCGAATCATATTCACCAATGGTGGGGACCAAAATACCTCGCCACCAAGGTCGACATGATGGAAGCCAGGGTTGGAGGAAGGTGGCGGTTCGTGCAGCACGACGCCGGCGGCAAAGAATTTGCTTTCCATGGAGTATACCATGACATCACTCCTCCTGAAAGAATTATCGATACGTTCGAGTTCGAGGGACTTCCCGAAAAGGGACATGTTTCTCTTGAAACGTTCCGGCTTGAATCCCTGCCCGGCGACCGGACAAAGCTGACTACCGTTTCGGTGTTCCAGTCTGTTGCGGACCGCGACGGAATGGCCCAATCGGGAATGGAGCAGGGCATCAACGAAACATACGACCGTCTGGAAGAACTTCTCGCAAAACAACTTCACGCTAAAGGTCAATTCTGAGGGAGGCACAATGAGAAAGCTTTTTACGTTTGAGATGGTTTCCGCCGACGGTTTCTTCGAGGGGCCTCACCATGAATTAGACTGGCACATGGTCGACGACGAATTCCACGAATTTTCTGAGCTGCAGCTCAGCGAAACGGACCTTCTTCTGTTCGGGCGAGTGACGTATCAGCTTATGGCCTCGTACTGGCCGACTGCCCAGAACGATCCGGGAGTGAAGGATAAAATGAACAACACTGCGAAGGTCGTTTTTTCTAGAACGCTAAGCAAAGTGGAATGGAACAAAACGACGCTTTTCAACGGAAACGTAGCAGCAGAAGTGGCGCGACTAAAAAAAGAACCTGGCAAAAATATCGCTTTGTTAGGGAGCGGAGAGATCGCATCTCTCCTTCTGAAAGCGGGATTGATCGATGAGCACAGGATCATGATCAGCCCTGTCGTTCTCGGCGCCGGCATTCCTTTGTTCAAAAACCTGGAACGGAGATATGAATTAAAATTGTTGAAGACAAGGGTGTTTACGTCGGGAAATGTCCTTCTTTGTTACCAGCCCGATAACGAGAAAATTGTCCACTGATGTTTTTCAAAAAGAATAGAAGCCTCAGTTCAATGAAGATCGGATCATTATGGGAGGGTCAGGCGCCGCGTCTCCTGAGCCTCCTCCGTATCGCCGCCGCCGTCATGTTCTTGTTCATCGGCACGATGAAACTCTTCGCGTTCCCGAAAGCGCTGTTCCCCAATGGGGGCACCGTTCAATTGTTTTCGGAGATCGGGCTGGCCGGTGTCCTCGAAGCGTTCGGAGGTCTCTTTCTTTTGCTTGGCCTCTTCACTAGACCCGCGGCATTTCTTCTTTCAGGAGAAATGGCTGTCGCCTATTTCCAGGCCCATTTTCCTCAGGGATTCTGGCCTTTTCTTAACGGCGGGCAGCCGGCAGTGCTGTATTGTTTCATCTGGCTCTACGTGTCAGCGGCAGGAGGCGGGCCGTGGAGCCTTGACGCCTTGCTCAAAAAACATCATGCAACGGTCACCACAGGAGAACAACTATGAAACAAAGTGCACAGGGAGCGACGGTGAAATCCCCGCGGGAACTGACGCTGACGCGGACATTCAATGTTCCGCGGGAAATCGTCTTCAGAGCTTGGACCGATCCGCATCAGGTCGCACAATGGTGGGGTCCAAAGGAATTTACCAATCCGAGATGTGAGTGGAATGCGCGCGCCGGCGGGAAGATCCGCGTTGATATGCGCGGTCCGGGGGGCAATGTTCATCCGATGGGGGGCGCTTTCCGCGAAGTGGTTCCGTACGAACGGCTTGTTTTTACGACCACCGCTTTCTACGATGATGAGAACAAACCGATCCTCGAAAATCTCAACGTGGTTACTTTCGAAGAGCATGGCGGGGGAACGAAGATGACCGTTCACGTGACCGTGCTTCATGCGACGCCCGAAGCAGAAGCGCCGCTCGCAGGAATGAAAGAAGGATGGAGCTCGAGTCTGGACAAACTTGCCGAACTTCTTACGGCTGCAAAAAAATAACATTGTGTGGAGGATTGACGTGTCCTTTCAAGCATACATAGACAACATTAAGGCAAAGACAGGGAAAACTCCAAAAGAGTTCATTTCACTCGCGGAGAAGAAAGGATTTCTCAAACCGGGCGTGAAGGCGGGAGAAATTGTCAAATGGCTCAAGGAAGATTTCGAGCTCGGACACGGGCATGCAATGGCGATCGTCCTTGTCCTGCGCCAGGAAACAACACCACCGTTGAGCGTCGACGAAAAGATTGCCGGGCATTTCAGCGGCAGCAGATCGGAGTGACGCCCGGTATTTGATTCATTCATGAAAAAAGTCGGAACGTTCGGGAACGACATTCGGATCTCTCCTACCGATACCTACCTTAGCCTTGTGAGAAACGGGAAAAAATTTGCCGTCCTTCAGATCACCAGCAACCGGATTGATATCGGCATCAAGTTGAAGGGACCATCTCCCCCGGGCAGGTTCGGATCTGCCCGCGGCTGGAACGCCATGGTCACCCATCGCGTCCGCATCAGCAATGCAAAACAGATTGACGCGGAAGTGTTCCGATGGTTGAGGCAAGCATACAATGCATCGTAACAACTTATTAATAAACTGAGGAACACTATGAGGGAAACGAAGAAGGGGGCAAGTACCGCCGATCGGGAGATTTCGATCACCCGCTTGTTCGATGCGCCGCGTGAACTCGTCTGGAAAGTATGGACCGATCCGAAGCATATCGCTTTGTGGTGGGGACCGAAAGGCTTTACTAATACGATCCATTCGATGGACGTAAGACCGGGGGGCGAGTGGCGCTTCATCATGCACGGACCGGACGGCGTCGACTATCCGAACAAGGTTTTCTACCGAGAGGTGAAAGAACCCGAGCGGCTCTTGTACGATCACGGGGAACCCGGAGAATTGTCGCACTTTCAGGTGACGGTCACCTTTGAAGAGGTGAAGGGGAAAACAAAGCTTACGATGCAAATGCTCTTCCAGACCGCCGAACTGCGAAAAGCCGTTGTTGAAAAATACGGCGCTGTCGAAGGATTAAAGCAGAATATGGACAAACTTGCGGAGTATATAACGAAAAATTTGAACGCTAAGTCTCTTTCATAAACTTTTCAAACTGAAGAAATATGAAGAGCAAACCGATCGTCATCGAACGGACGTTTGATGCCCCTGTCAGCAAGGTTTGGGAGGCCATCACCGATGTGAAACAAATGAAGCAGTGGTATTTCCCCGCGCTTGAAGCGTTCAAACCCGAGGTAGGATTTCAAACCCAATTCAACGTCAATAATGGCGGCAAGGATTATCTGCACATCTGGAAGGTAACTGAGGTCAAGCCCGGAAAGAATATCAGCTATGAGTGGAGGTTCGGGGGATACCCGGGGAATTCGCTGGTGACGTTCGCGTTGACCGCCGTCGGAAGAAAGACAACGTTGACGCTGACCCATGAAGGAATTGAAACGTTCCTTCCCGACAAGAATCCCCCCCTCGCAAGAAAGAATTTCATCGAAGGATGGACAGCCCTTATCGGCGACTTATTGAAGAAGTTTGTGGAAAAGTAGAATAAACCTTTGATTGCAGCTAAAGGCGTCTGGACTAACAGCACAATCATGTCAACCTGCGCAGCAAATACCCTCGGGAAAATCGATCACATCATCCTGTTTTGCATTGTATGGACGAGGACAGGTTGTTAGTTGATATCCGCCGCTGGCTTGTCCAAGTCAAGTTTAATGATCGTATCGACTTTATCCTGCTGATTCACTGGCATATGAAACGCAAGGCCGTCGGTACTCTGTTCGAATTTTAACCCTCCCCCGGTCAATGCTTTTGCTGAAAGTACCTTGCCGTTGATATGCCGCAGTTTCATTTCATCCCCGTTCCAGTTCAGGATATGCACATAGATACTATTCCCTTTTTGCGTTGAGCCCCCCCAGAACCCGCTTGTGAAAGGTCCCCCGCGCGTTTCATAAATGCTCTCGCCATACTTCTCCAGCCAGGCTCCAATTCGCCTTAAGACGACGACTTGCCGCGGCTCGATCTCACCGTTCGGCATCGGACCGACATCGAGCAGCAAATTGCCGTCCCCCGTCACGCACTGCACAAGGATCCTGATGCACTCGGCTGATGACTTCAGCGAGTCGTTCGGTTTCCACGACCATTGCGTGCCGATGGTCATGCACGTCTCCCAAGGAATCGCAGGGTTATAATTCCCTACCTGCTGCTCCGGAGTTGCATAGTCGGCATTGGGACCGATCTGCGTCCTTGCATCGTAAATTCCGTCCGTTCCGATGTCGAGCCGATTATTGATGATGATCTTCGGCTGAAGCGACCGGACAAGACGATACGTATGTTCCTGGTCCCACGGTGACGGCCCCCCTTCCGCGTCGAACCAGAGAAGATCGATAGTCCCGTAATTGCCGAGCAATTCCGAAAGATGAGTTTGCATTCGTCGAACATACGCATCGTTTCGTGCCGTTCTGCAATCGGGGTCGCGCCAGTCCATGGGCGAATAATACCAGCCGATTTTTACTCCGGCGGCATGAGCAGCATCGGCGAGTTCCTTGCAGACATCGCGTTTGAACGGCGTGCTGCCAATGTTGTAATCATCCACGCTGGTATGCCACAGACAAAATCCGTCGCAGTGTTTCGCCGTCAGCACCACGTACTTCATTCCTGCCGACCGGGCGATCTCGACCCATTGCTTTGCATCGAACGCAGCGGGATCAAACTGCTTGTAAAGATTGTCATAGACATCGGCCGGTATTTCGCCGGTGCCGGTCTGCTCGATTCCGCGCCGCAACCCGCCGCGGGACCAGCTGATCTCGGTTCCTTTAAGGCTCACCGGTCCCCAGTGAATGAACATTCCGAACCGCGCTTTCCGCCACCATTCCAACCGCTCCTCTCTGTCACGGATCGCTCTTTGCAGCAGCGAATCGGATTGCGAAATCAATTCTGACGGCAAGAAACAGAGAAATAGAAAGAAAAAGGCCGGAAATATTCTTGTCAGAGATCTTAATAAAATTGCTTCCCGCATCGTCGGTTTCCTTGTGATGTTTTACGTCGGATTTCAATATAAGTAATTTGTTCGTTGCAAACCTCTGGGAGGACCGGATGGAATCCGGTCCTACATGATCAAACGTCCCTTCATGTAACAGCAGGTGGTGTCTCAGTTTGACATTTGACATTCACGGCGAAAAGCCTTAGCATATTCGCGAATGTTTTGCAATAACCGTTTTGACAATCCCCTGCTCCCTCTTGAGAAATATCAAACAGGAGAACAAACGATGAAGAATATCCCGATGGTGTTTTTATTAATCCTCCTTTCAGTTATTTGTCAGCCCGTTTTCCCGGACGATTTCCCGACATTGCCGCTTGGCTCTCCCGCTCCGGCGTTCAATCTTCCCGGTGTTGACGGGCGAAATTGGACGCTCAAAGACTCTGCCGACGCTAAGATCCTCGTCGTCGCATTTACGTGCAACCATTGTCCGACGGCGCAATACTACCAGGAGCGCATTAAGCAGATCGTAACCGACTATAAAGGCAAAGGGGTTGCGCTGGTGGCGATCATGCCGAACGACCCGAAATCCGTCCGCCTCGATGAGCTCGGCTGGACCGATCTGAGCGATACATTCGCGGAAATGAAGCTGAGGGCGAAAGAAAAAGAATTCAATTTCCCCTATCTCTATGACGGCGAAACCGAGAGCGTCTCACGGGCCTATGGCCCGGTTGCCACTCCCCATGTGTTCGTTTTTGATGCAGACAGAAAGCTCCGTTACGTTGGCGCCATCGACAACTCGGAGCGCATTCAGCACGTAACAAAAAATTATTTGCGTGACGCACTCGATGCTTTGCTCGCCGGGAAAGAACCGGCGGTGACTCAAACGAAAGCTGTCGGCTGCTCGATCAAATGGGCGGGGAAGGAAGAGTTGGTGAAGGCATATTTGGAAAAACTTGACGAGGAACCTGTTTCGTTGTCAAAAGCAGATACATCGGCCCTGCGCGACTTGAGGAAAAATTCATCGGGAAAATTCCGGCTGATAAATTTCTGGGCGACGTGGTGTGCCCCGTGCGTGGCCGAGTTCGACGAGTTTGTAACGGTCAACCGGATGTACCGCCATCGAGACTTCGAGTTCGTGACGGTGTCGATCAATCAGCCGGACGAGGAGGGACGGGTGCTCGAATTCCTAACGAAGGAACATGCCTCAAACCGGAATCTCATTTTTGCTTCCTCAGAAAGGGATTCGTTGATGAATGCATTCGACCCGCAGTGGGAAGGGGCGGTTCCCTATACCGTGCTTCTCGATCCGGAAGGAAAAGTCATTTACCGCGAAGTGGGAAGCGTCGACATTCTGGCGGTGAAGCGCGCCATTCAGAAAGGAATGAATGAGCGGAAGCCGTGGTGACAAAGGCTGATCAGATGAACCGTTTTAACCGCAGCCACATTTGATCGAATGGGATTTTCGGCTGACGGCATATGCAGAGTGCATAGTCATAACCGTAAGGGTTTTTGATATCAGCAACAAACAGAACACTTCCAAAAAATTGCCGTAAATACTCCGCATCGTATCCGACGGCAAGCACGATAGTTCCGGAATAATGCCGCGGTCCCCACAGCCAATAATTATTCCTCGGACAAATAGCATCCGGCAATCCGAGGGGCGGACCGAAATGGTCTATCGCCCCCGCCGGCCCGTACCAAGAAGCGAGGATCGCGCATTGTTTCTTTTCATCTTCTGACAGTGTCCCGTATGTTCTTGCCACTGAGTCCACCAATTCCTCCCAGCCTATCCGGTAGACAAAATGGATCGGCAAGGCATCCTCTTCCCCTTTTTCCATCCTGATCAGATTCCAAAAGCCAAGGCTCTTTGAGTAAGAGACAAATTGCGGAACCGGCAGCATCGGGACCGCCAATGGCATGAGGATCGTTCCAGAAATAATTATTGACGACCCGATCACCCATTTCGGCCACGAGACGTGATAGTTCACCGAGAAGCGTTCAACGGCAACGGCGCCGGCGCTCAAGAGGAGAGGAAAAATCGGGAAGACATAATAAATTTTCGAGTTCTGTATTAAATAGACGGACATGAAGATCACCGCTGTCCAACCGAGAAAGCGGAACTCCTCGGCCTCTTTTCTGACAATAAGATAGATCAATCCCGACAGCCACAACGGAAGCGTGAAGGGGTTAAGGCTGATCGTCAATTGAGATAAAAATGCCAACGGAGTGAGAGAGAGATTTTTGAACTCCGCTGCGTTGTACATAAACTCCAGCGTCGGCCATCCGTGGGTCATTTGCCAAACGACATGAGGGATAAACATCACCGATCCTATTGCACCGGTGGTGTACAGCCATGGCGATCTCAAAACATCCCATCGTCTGGTAATAATGAGGGATGCCAGAATCGAAAATGCAAGAACCAGAAAAGTGTATTTATTTAAGAGCCCTGCGCCTAACAATGCGCCGAGAGCACACCACCGCAACGGAGAAGGTCTGGCAAGAGTTTTCAGGAAGAGGTGGATGAAAAGCGTCACGAACATGATGTCGACGGGATTCATTGAAAAGAAACTGCTGATCGCCGGGAAGGCCGTTGCAAAACAGATCGAGAGCGCGGCAAGAGATTTTGATAGTTGCCCCCCTCCAAGGACCTCAGCGATCTTTGCCGAGAACACAACGGTCAAAGCTCCGGCAAGTCCCGACATCAGTCTAAGACTGAACACTGATTCGCCGAATAGTTTTGCCGCTATGAAGGTGAGAACCGCGACGAGCGGAGGGTGGTCGACGTACCCGAAATCGAGATGTTTGCTGCACGCAAAATAATAAAGCTCATCGCCGTAGAACCCGTAACGCCCCGATGAAATCAGAATCAATAACAAAAAACAGATCGCCGAAATGTTCGGAATAGTAGCATGCCTATGGAGAATCTTGTGGAATTTGTCGGCATTCATAGTCAGATGTGCCAGGTTAGGTGAACGGAAAATTACCGAGTTGACTGGATGGAATCAAGCAAATTGCTGAATTCAGGCGCCTTTGCCGAAGCCGCCTTGAAACGAATTTACTGAAAATGGTAAAAACTGAATACCTCTATTAAACGAAACGCTGACCGGCCACGTCTAACATAGTGGCCGGATTGATTTGGCCAACCCTACTCTCATCATGAAAAATTCCACATTCGATCGGTTTGCGGTCGCGGCTATTCTCTTTGCCTACCTGGGGACTGGCAATCTCAGTCCGATGAACCTTCTGGGACAATCGTTCTTTCTTAAGCTAGACGATTCCCGGTCGCTGCACAACGAACGAAGCATCAACCTTGATGAACGTCCTTATTGGACATCGCACAAACATATCACCTCGTCGGAACAATTTTCTACCGACCATCTGCTGACCGCGGCCGAACCGTGGGTGAGCGCCGCCGTTCCAAAACAGACCATTGAAATCCCGGCAGATGTCCCGCCGACGCCCGGACATATCCTCCCCCAAAGCCTCCTTCGAGCACCTCCCCTTTCATAGTCTTAGAATAATTTTCACTTACCATTCATGACGGCTGACGGAAGTAATGTTCGGCCGCAATGATTATTCATATTAATCCTGAGGAACTGATTATGAAAATACTCCGAAACATTTCGTTCGTTGTTTTTCTGGCGGGCGCGGCAGCAATGCTGCCCGGCTGCAGCAGCGGACCGAGCTCCGACGACCTGGCACAGCTCGACCAGCTGAAAACGGAAGTAGAATCGTTGAAAAAGGAGGTCGCGGCGAAAGAAGCCGAAAAGGAAACGCTCGAAACGCAGATCAAGCAAAAGAAGGATGAACTTGCAACCGCTGAAAACAACCAGAAGTTGACGCGGGAACGGCTTAACAGCCATCAATGAATCAAACCACATTCGACAAGGAGAGTACCATGAATTATAGAATTTTCTCTCTCTGTGCCCTCCTTCTTTGCGCCGCAGCCGTTACGCAGGCGGACGAGAAACTCTCGAAAGAAGAATGGCAGAGACAATTAACCGAATACACCTCCCAGCGCGACAATTTGAAGAATCAGCTCGCGAAATTGACAAAAGAGGTGGACGATCTTCGTTCCACACTCGCCAGCCTTGATAAACAAATTCAATCGGTCAGGAACGAAACGCTCGCGTTGACCGGAGCAAGCGACGCCGAACGGAAAGAGTTCGAACAAAACCTTCAGGACCTCGAACACCGTGTCGCAGCACTCCTTCCCCTTTCGAACCAGGACCTTTATGTCCGAAGGTTCGAAGTGGATACTTTGCAAAGCATCAAAGACCGGCTTATGAAAGAACGGATAGCCGCCGCCGAGCGTTATTATCTGCGGCTGCAAAATATTCAGAACAAGATCGACAACTTGCGGGCCACGATCGCAAGCGCAAAATCGGCCGCCGAATCGGAAGAACACTACGTTGTCCGTTCATGGTCAAAATACCGCGACTGTCTCTGGAATATTTCCAAAAAGAAAAAGATCTACGACAACCCGTTCCTCTGGCCGAAGATCTGGCAGGCGAACAGGGATCAGATCAAAGACCCCGATATTATTCGCGTCGGTGAACATCTGAAGATTCCCGCCCCTGCAGGGTTGACTACCGCGGAGAAGGATGCCGAGCGGGAGTACTGGAGCAAACGTCACACCTAAAAGCGGCGCCGGTCTCAGCGAGCCGATCAAATGACAAAGCCCTTCATCGGGAGGTTCCGATGAAGGGCTTTTTTAGTCGCTTGGCGGATTGCCGCTATTCTCGTTCGCGCTTCCGCGGGCGCTCAGACCTCTCCCGCCGCGCATTGTTCGACCGAATCCTCTCCCTATGCCCTGAGCGAAGGGCTCTCCGGGCAAACGGCGAACGGGACCGGTAATTCCTGGGATACGGCGCTCGATGAATGACCGATGCGCGTACCACCACCGTGACTCCGCTTCTATAGGCGGTATAGGGAACAGGGCGGTAAGGACGATAATACGCCGGATAGTATCCGTAATGGTATGGACTGTAGTACCACCGGTGAGGGTGCCACAAATAGACCCAGAGGACAACATCCGCGGGAGCCCAGACGCCGGTATAATAAGCTCCCGGACCGTAATACTCCGGCGCGCCGGAAACAATAACGTTTGCCGACTGATATCCCCGCTCTATTTCTACCGTTGCAATTTCATGCTCGGCTCCGGTACTGTCCATCACCGTCAGGGAAAATCCGCGCATGTTCCCTTTTCCGTATTCGGTCACCCGGATGTAATCGACCGTGCCGTCCCCGTTGACATCGAGGTTATTGACTCCCCCCGGCGCATTCAGCTTTTGTTCGATCTCCGCCGCGTTTTTGCTCTCCTTGACAATTTCCGTAACGGCCTGCAAGTCGAGTCCTGCCGCGGCCGGCGTAGACGTCGTTGTCACTGTTTCGTTTTGTGCCACACCCGGCTGCCGAACAATCAGGCACATGAATGTCAAAACAATGCTCCCTGTGAAAAATCCTCTCATGATATCTCCTGCTAATTTATGGAATGTAGATTCAACCCGCCTCGGTTATCACACCTCTTAGATTCATCAGATCAAGAAAAGTTTGATCATCGAGGGAAGAAACAAAAAGGGCTTGCCCAAAAACGGGTTCGCCCATTTGTCCATGCGCGCTTTTCACTGCAGGACCATCACGTCCGGAACAACCTCTTCCATCAGCAGTGAAGAAACCGCACTTGCATTTTACAAATTGCCGGCCTTCGACGCCTGGTTCTTTTACTACTTGATGACAACAAAACGGCGGTCGCCGTCGCGCATCACGACCAGATATTTTCGGCTGTCTTGCGTGAACTCCGTTGTACTGAATTCCGATACCGTCACCGAAAGGTCCGCCGTATAATTATAGTAATTCTGAAGCACTGAAGCCGGGATTACGCCCTTCCCCGAATTGCTTGCCAGGAGTATCGAATAGCCGGTATCGATTCCTTCGAACCCGTCGGCCTCTTCGTGAATTCCGGGGGGCACGCCCCCGTTCCTCATGCGGAAACCTGAACCGTCCGGACCGACGTCGATCATCGGCGTGACCCGAATGAGAACGCCGGCCACAGGGTTTCCCCCCGACCACGTGAGGGCAAGGTCGCTGTCCGGCATGACCTGTTGCCCGTTCGCAAGACCGGTAAGATTGATGAGGGCGGCAGGCGAGGTGATCGACACTTTCGTTGCAGGAAAGGACGATGAACCCGTCACATCAAATTCATAGCTTGTATTTGGAACAAACTCCACTCCCTGCCCCTGACTGCCAAACAAATGAGGGAACAAGGAATAGATCGCCCCTCCGAAGAAGTGCTGAAATCTCTGCAATTCAATCTGCCGGCCCGAATAATCGAGAAACACTGCGCCGATATCCTCCGCTCCATGCCAATAGCGGGGTTTGGCCGAAAGCGTATCGAAAACAACGGCCGACGCGTCGCCGGACCTCTCCGAGTCCTGATCAACCGGTCCTACAAAAGGATTCCAGCCGATCGAAAAGATACCGTCGCTGCTGTCGACGGGAACGCCGGCGAGATGCGCAGCAGAAACCTCGTCGATGACAATGGAACTGGTCACCGAACTCTGATCGCCGGCGGATTGGCCCGAATAATAATGTGGGTGCGTCGATTCCGTGCACCCCTGAAACTCGACGGCCCCGATCATCGCCGCCAAAGACAACAAGGAAAGTATTTTCTTATCCATAAGACCCTCCTGCGCAGTCGCTTATTTGAGCAGCACCATTTTCTTTGTTTCGGATCTTTGCGCGCTTTCGAGACGGTAATAATAAATACCGCTTGGGAGCGAGGAAGCGTTAAACGTTACACTCTGTTCGACCCCTCCCCGGACCACGCCGTCGACGAGCGTTGCGACGCGCTGCCCGAGAATGTTGTAGACTCGTAATGTCGCGACCCCCGTCGCCGGAAGGCTGAAGGAAATTATCGTGCTCGGATTGAACGGGTTAGGATAATTTTCGTTCAGCGTCATCGTCTGCGGAGTCCGGGCGATCGCATTATTGACAACTCCCGAAGTTGTGCCTCCGACATTCCACTGGAGCCTGTAGGCACGGTAGCTGACGATTTGGTCGGGCAGGCTCATCTCATAGACCTTGGTCCCATTGCTCGTCACTTCAGTCACCGCAACATTGCAGTCCCCCCATCCGATGAACGTATTTCCGTTCGGGAGACGCTGCACATACCCCATCGCACCGCTCACGTAATCGGGATTGTTCCGGTATTGCCAGACGAGCGTCGCAATTTTGTGCACTTGGTCGACTTGATACTCGAGAGCGCGCGAAAACGGCGGGTTGTGGAAATTTCCGTTGTCAAACATCGTAAAATCTCCGTTCGCGATCCGGCGAATGGCGTGCTGGTGGGAGTACCCGATCGTATCGTTGACAAACGTAAACTGATTGTTCTTCCCTCCCATTCTCCAAATGATATTTCCGGTCGACCGGTCGATTTTCGTGATCTCATCCAGGTGGCGTGAAGAGAGGATGATGTTGCTGTCGGCATCCAGCTCGATGGCATTGCTGTGAACGTAATCGACCGTCGCCGCCGTCAGGTCTTCGTGCGTGGCGTCAGTGATCTTAAAATGATCCCAGCTTCGCCATTGAAAAACGACATTCTTCGCCTTGTCAAGTTCCTGAAGAATAATCCCTATTACCTTCGCTGATGTGTTTCCGTTCGCAACGATCTTTGACATGTCAACATATTCATCGTCATCGCCGAGCAAAAGCGCATGGCCGTTTGGCAAAAGGCGGAGCTCGTGCACGTCAGTGACGTATCCGTTCCCGACTCCATAGCTGTTAACAATCGAATAAGTCGAGTCCAATTCATAAAACAACCACGGACCTTCGTCGAAATAAGTCAGATGTCCGTTCGGCTGGATGACAAAATCGATCGGCGTCGAAACCGGTTGTTGGTAGAAATATGGAGTGCCCGAATTTTCCAGGATCATGAGATACGGCGTCGCAGTGACACTCTGGGTCCAGGCAAAACTGCTCAAAAAAATATTCCCCGGTGACGTGGTGCTGTCGGTCGTGATCGTAAATGCGGGCAAGGTCGAATGAACCGATGAGTCGTTCGCAGCCAACGGATGGCTGGCCGATGATCGATGCGTCCCTGCCGGCAGTGCTCCTTCCCCTTCCAAACGCATTTTTTGGAGTGACGGCGGAAGCACTTTCGGCGTAATCATAAATGTAAACTGTGTCGGCAGGACTCCGCTTCCGTCCGTCACACGCAATCCCGCATTCAGGTTCACGGTGACAGCTTCCCCCTCCGTGAACGGAATCGCCGGGGCAAATATTACGGTCCTCCCGTCATCCGAAAGAACGAGCTTTCCGTCATGAATTCCGCTGACGGCGCCTGTCACGGTAATGATTCCGCTCGATGAAAGGCTAGATGGATCAATATTGCCCATCGTTCTGACGGCGATCGTTGTTTGGGGCATGTGCATTGACGATCCGGGAACCGGCGAGATGTATTCTATAGTGGAACTGCTTTGTTCCTGTGCAACAAGGTCTGCAACGAGCAACACGGTAAAAGCTGCAACACTCAATCCGTACCTAATTCTCTCCACTCTCTCTCCTCTCCAGCCGCCGATCGCTGCTGCGCTGTCCCGTTCAGCTCATCGTTGATGGAGCATCGGCATGATCAGGCGGCAATGTTTGTGCGATGAATTTTAACCGCGGTGCTCCCCTTCGCCAAGCGGTGACTTGTTTTTGACACCGCCTGGCATAAAGAGGTTTAGCCCATTTTCTTACGTTGAGGAAGCGACTTACTTCAGCAGCATCATTTTCTTCACTGCTTCAAACGTCCCGCTCTGGATCCTGTAAAAGTAGACGCCGCTGGCAAGCGATGAGGCGTTGAACGAGACCTCGTACGTTCCCGCGTTCTGTTCGCCGTCGACCAGTGTGGCAACCGCCTGGCCAAGAATATTGAACACCCTCACGACCACCTTTCCCGATACGGGGAGCGTGTAGCGAATTGTTGTCGACGGGTTGAACGGGTTCGGGTAATTCTGCTCGAGCGCGTATTGCACCGGCTGAACAGAAGAAGTCCCGCTCACCAGCGTCACAGAACTGACTGAGAGCGGCAGCGAAGCGTTCACCGGATTCCCCGAAGCATCGTACGACACGGAAGCGTTCCCCGATGCGCCGCCGTTATCGGTGTACCCGGTCCAGTCGGCGTTCACCGAGTAGGATCCGGGCGCAAGACCGGCGATGTCATAGTTCCCGGACTCGTCGGTGACCGCGAACCCGGCAACCGTGTTATTCTTCACAGCGTAAACAATAGCCCCCGCCATCGTCGGAGCTGTGCCCGACGTCAGGCTGAGCGTTCCTGTAATGTCGGCGAACCCGTTCATGAGCGCCGGAATCTGATGAACATAAATGTAAATACCGTCGACGGCATTCTGGTCGATCGCTACCCTTGTGGCTTTCTTCCATCGCGTGGTCAGAGTATCCTCTGAATAGAACGCCGGAGCGTAACTCCCAAGAGGAACGGCAAGAACAAAGTACGAACCGGGCAAGAGATTGTTGATCGTAAAATTCCCGAGGGAATCCGTGTCGACAACATACGACCGCGGCTCTTTGAATTTGTCGACCGTTAGCCATCGGTCGCGCGTCGCAATGATGCGGGCTGCCACTCCGACATTCAGCGAAGAGTCAAGAACGCTGCCAGAAATCGTTCCCGTTGCGATCGACGCCAACTGCGGCAGCACAAAATTGATTCCAGCGCTGTCTTTCTGCAGCACCAACGTCGTCGCGGCGAGAATGTCCGTCTGTCCGGGATAAAAGACCGTGCCGTATCCTGGAGCAGAGGCCAATGCGATGTACGCTCCTGCGGGAATCGTGAGCGAATAGCGGCCGAGTGAATCTGCTTTTGTCTGATACACTTCTGCCGAGTTCCCCTCCAGTCGAAAGTCGTCTCTCATCCCTTCTAAATCAAAATATTGCCGGAAATCGTCGATGCTCATGTTGCTGTTGAGCGCGAACCCGGCCCGAACAAAAAACACGTGCGTATTCCGGATGGCGAGGAGCGCCGAATCGGTGACAACCCCCGAAGCGGTGATCTTTATCTTTCTCGCCGGACCGCCGGTCAGGGTAAAATTCACCATCGTCACCGCGGGGCTATCGGCGATGGTGATCCTGTCGGCCGTCGCAGCGGACGTTTTACCGTCATACCACTGGCTCTCGTACTGGGGTGATGAAGAAATTGCGTGCAGCTTATAGGTTCCCGGATCGATTCTGTCGATCCGATAGTTGCCGTTGCTGTCCGTCCTGGCTCTGTAAGCATAGCAGCCGGGGAGGGCCGCGGTCGGATTGGCTGCCTGCAGGACTTCGATCGCAACATTGGGAATGCCGGCATTCAATGTGTCCGTAACTTTTCCCTGGACTATCCCGTTGCCGCCGGCGACGGCGACCACAAAATTCTGTTCAACAGCGATCGCCAGCGCGTGCGTGGTGAAGCGGACCACCGCGACCAATGAGATGGGATACCAGCCTCTCGCGGTCGGAGTCCAACGGACAACACCCGTTGCTGAATCGACGGTAAGGTCTGCCGGGTCCATGCGATCCGCCCTGTAGCGCACGACGGCGGTCGAGTCTTTCACGTCAAGATGAACAGTGTAAAGATATGGGATGCCAACCTGACCTGTCAAAGGAGGTTGTGAATCGAAATGGAACGGACTTGGAGGGGGGGGCGGCCCCAACTGCGAATCAGCAACCTGAACAAAAACTGCCGCGATGATGACCATCGCAATCGTCAAAACACTGTAGCGCTTTAACATACTGACTCCTGTAAATATTTAGTGATGGGGTCGGGATTGTTGATTTTCTTTTCATGCCAATTCGGGGAAAACAATGCATTCTTGTGTGGGAATGTCGTGCAACTGGAATGCCATCATTTATTCCCCATTTTTTGGCCAAATAGGAGGATTACAGATCGATCGGCATGCAAAACCTGCATACCCAAACGCACAGATTGCAGACTAGAAGCTGATGTTGAGGGCTAGGCTTGCGGAAGAGTTTAAAGAACTTTTCGGGGCCAATGAAAGAGAAATGGAACGTGTCCCGGTGAGAGCATCGATTTCGGAAGCAATATAGATGAGCGCAAAGGCTCCAAACGCATATTGCCCGGCTTTGTAATAATTATTGTAGGTTGAATATTTTGATTGGATCGCTGACGGTGTTGTTGCAGAAAGATAATCGCTGCGGGCCGAACTGCGAAGTGATTCGCATACAATCCCCCCGCCGAGAGCGGCAATTCCTCCTCCAAGGAAAAGGTAGCCCGATGTTGTCCGATTTTGGTGGAGCTGTTCCCATCCGGGAAAAACGATCGTTCGGAATGAAACTTCAGGAGCGCGGTCCGGATGAAGGACCGCGGCAGTGTCCGGCGAGAGTTTCTTCCGCTCATTCAACCGGTTTCTCGCTTCATCAAAAACGGCTAGGATCTTCGGCGATGTCAGAACCGGGTCGAGCTCGAATTGAGGATCAAGGGTCAGGATGACGTTGAAATGATCCAACGCCAGCGCCGGTTTCCCCTGGGCGACAAGCGAAAAGGCGATCCATTTTTCAGCAAGGCAGCGAATGGAATCGGAGATTCCGGCCTGTTCGGCGCAGCGGCGCGCTTCCACTTCAACATTCATATATGCGCCCGACTCGAACATCGATTCAATGAGGGCGAGCGTCGAATCGACGCTCTTCGGCTGCGAAAGAACCGGGGCGGCGATGAAAAAAGAAAACAAGAAAATACGGACGAGCTTCTTCATAATGGGAATGAGACCGAAAGACGGAGCGTATCGTGCGCGGCAATGGTTACTTCTCTGTGGATATCATTGAACGCAGGGTTATGAAAACGAATCTCATGTTTTCCGGAAGAAAGGACGATCGCCTTCGTCAGCGGAGTTGTATCGCGGTAGACATCATCGATGTAGACATCGGCCCACGGCGTCGCTGTGCAGCTCAGGAATCCCGCGCTCGTCAGAAAATCGCAATCGAGGCGAAGCGCTGTTTTCCCGCTGACGGTCACGGCTTTGATGACCGGCTCAAATGAAGGATGGGTAAAGACAACGGTATGAGAACCGGCCGACAGGGTCACCGGTTTATCAAAAGGGGTTTCGCCGATGAATTCACTGTCGATGTACACTTTAGCCCACGGCGTGCTCGTAATGGAGACCGATCCCGAGTCAACGTTCCTGCTCGCCGCATTCGCCAAAGGTCTTATGGATTGATCTTCCGTTGATGTTCTTTCTTTTCGCGGGGCGGTTGTTCCGGCGGAAGGCGTTATTGCAGGATTCGTCGCTGGCGTCGACCTCTTTGCCGCATCGATATTTGCTGCAATTGAGCTGTCATGTTGTGTACGGGAAGCGGGGGACGGATTGCGCGAGAAGGAATTGATCCCATTGATTCCGTAGAGAACGGCCGCCGCAACAACCAGAGCTGCAAGGACCGGAACTGGCTGAAGGAACCATTTCGGCCGCCGAACAGGGTTGGAAGGAGGACGAACGCTTGAACGATCATCATGAAACGCCGCCAGGGCTTCTCCCGCCGACCTGAACCGCTGCTCTTTGTCGGGATGCATCAGCCGCTTTACAAAGGAAATAAATTCGGCGGAAGAAATTTGAGCAAACCGATCGAGCATCTCTATTCTGAATGAGCTGACTTTGTTCAGACATTCCGCGTACGTCGTCCCTTCGAATAACCGCTCCCCGCAAAGCACTTCAATCACCGTCGCGCCGAGGGAGAACAGGTCCGCACGGGCATCCGGCTGCTCGCCGCGGATCTGCTCTGGCGCAAGATAGGCCGGGGTTCCGACCAAGATCCCTTCAGTCGTCATCGTGGAAGAAACGGCGAGACGGGCGAGGCCGAAATCGCTCACCTTGATCGTCCCGTTCGTCGCTACCATGATATTGCCGGGTTTGATGTCGCGGTGGATAATGCCCTGTGCATGGGCAACGCTGAGACCGCGAAGAACATGAAGGGCTGTTTTCGACGCAAGCGCAAACGTCCGTTCTGATCCCTCTTCGATCAGTTCCTTCAGCGATCTCCCGTCGACGAACTCCATCACGATGGCCGGCGCCCCTTCGACTTCCGTGAGGTCGTACACCTGGACGATATGTTCCGACCGGAGTGCGGCGCACGCCCTTGCTTCGCGCACGAACCGTTCCCGCAGTTGTTCGTCGTGCGCCAAATGCCTGTGCAAGACCTTGAGCAAGACGCGTCTGTGAAGGGTCTCATCGAACGCCCGAAAGACCCGCGTGGTACTGCTTTCGCTCACCGTCGCTTCAATCGTAAACGGCATTTATTCACCGCTCCATTTTTTCAGCCGGTATTGCAGCCATCGGAGGGAGACGCCGAGTTTTTCTGCTGTCCGTGTCCTGTTCCCCCCCATTTCGGCGAGCGTCGCTTCGATGATCTGGCGTTCGAAATCAGCCAGCGTCGCCGCGCTGCGTGTCATTGCTCCCCGGTCCGCGGCATCGAACATGAAATCTTCCTTTTTCAACTGGCTGCCGCTGCACAGCACGACGGCGCGCTCGATGACATTTTGAAATTCCCGAACATTCCCCGACCATTGATTCGCCAGCAGCAACTGCATGGCGTCGGGATGAATGTTCTCGACAGGGCGCTTGTAGGCCTCTGCTGCCCGGCGTACAAAATGCGACGCAAGGAGCGGAATATCTTCCTTTCTTTCGCGAAGGGGGGGAAGATGGATCCGCACGACATTGAGCCGGAAGTACAGGTCCTCGCGCAATCGTCCCCCTTTGACCTCCTCAAGCATATCGCGGTTGGTTGCGGCAATAATGCGTATGTTCGCCGTCCGATTTTTCGTATCGCCGACGCGACGGTATTCCTTTTCCTGAAGAAGGCGGAGAATTTTCGGCTGAAGCTGCAGCGGAAGATCGGCAACTTCGTCAAGAAATAACGTCCCCCCCTCGGCCACTTCGACCAGCCCTTTCTTGTCGGACGAGGCGCCGGTGAATGCCCCTTTCACGTAGCCGAATAATTCGCTTTCCAACAATTGTTCGGGGATCGCAGAACAGTTCACCGTCACAAACGGCTTGCCGCTGCGCAATCCGCCGTCGTGAACGGCGCGCGCAATAAGCTCCTTGCCGGTTCCGCTCTCTCCTGTGATGAGCACGGCCGCATCGACATCGAGAACGCGCTTGGTGATGGCGAGAACGCGCTTCCAGGCCTCGCTTTTGCCGACCATCGACGTGAACAGGCGGGCAGAATCGACTTCGCTGCGAAGGCGTTCGTTTTCATCCCGCAGCGACGCATACCGTTGCGCGTTTTCGATCGCAATGGCCGCAAGGTGTCCGAAGACACTAAGAAATTTAAGCGACTCATCGGTAAAGGCTTTGCGCGAAACGCTGCTGTCCAGATAGATCACTCCCGTTACCTTCTCGCCCGCCCTTAAGGGGATGCAGATGATTGAGAGGATCTTTTGCGCGGCGATACTCCTCGACGATTCGAACCGTTCGTCGCTGAGGGCATCGAAGGTGAGCACCGGATTTCCGGATGAAAACACCTGTTGAATGACCGACGATGAGGCTGCAAACTCATCGCTGGAATCCTTCGACCCGAAATTCTTCGCCGCAACGGCCGAAAAACCGCGCTCGTTCTTTTCATCGACCAGAAGGATGGATCCGCGTTCGGCGTTCAGATGAGCCGTCGCTGCCTCGAGTATTTTCTCGAGCAGCGCAACAGGCTCAAGGATCGAGTTGATGCTCTTCGTGATCTCGCAGAGCGCTTCAAAATTATTTTTCGGCTCTTTTGACACGCTATTTCACCACAAACGATGATTCTTTTGAACGGCTATAGTTGCCAAAGTCGTCCACCACGGCGATCGTCCACACATAATTCCCCGCCTGCAGCGGCTGCGTGGTGCTGTCGCTCGGGAACTGCAATTGCTGGTAGATGGAGCCATAACCGCTGTACGTCCACCACACCTGTTCCGTTCCCGAGTTCACAAGAGAGATGACAAGTGTATATGAAAAATTGTACGTCACATTCGGGGGTGTCCACTTGAGCATCGGCAGCGATCCGGTCGTATCATTGTTCAGCGACGACGGATAGACCGGCGTTGCCTCGTCTTCGATGATACGCGTTACGTAGAACGGGCTGCCGACCCCGAGCGCGCGGGAACGGTCCGTCGATTCGATCGTCAGCGGTTTTCCGACAAGCCATTGAATTGTGTTGGTCGGGAAACTGTATTTATAGATCGTCGTCTGGAACATGTTTGTTGTCGGGGAATAGACCATGACAAATCGTGTCGAGTCCACGACAAACCAGACCGAATCGACGTCTTCAATTCCGTTCGGGTCCGAAACGGAAGCGGAGACGTCGACAAAATATTGAGGACTTGGGTAGTACTGGTCGATCTTCCTGGTCAGGATGCGTTGGGAAACGATGTACGGATAACCGTTGAGACCGAAAGAAATTTGTTGCGGCGATCCCGCTTGAAGGACGATCTTCGAAGTGTCGGGGGCAAAGCCTGTTTTCGTGCAGACGAACGTCAGCGAACCGACATCGATCTTGGTGAACTGGAAAACGCCGTTCGAATCGGTAAGGACGGAAAGGCCGTTTTCAACACATGTCACTCTCGCCTGACCGACCGGAGAGTTTTGGTCAAGCACATACACGTTTCCGCCCACCATCGCATTCCCCTGGTACCGGGGCGACTGAGGATCAAGCGGATTGTCCCTCGGCGCGTCGGAACAAGCGCAAAGGAGCAGGGAAAGGCTGATGACCATTGAGCATGCTGATTTCATTAATTCAAATATATGCTTTAATGCGCTTATAAATCAAGGAGTTGCGACACCTCGTAATCTTTGCATTGGTTGCTCAAAATGTGTTGACTGTCGTCATGCGTCGTGATTTTTCTCCAGCTTTGCCAGCCCTGCGGAAGCAGCGATGATTTTCGCGGCTCCTGCCTCTTTCAACAATTTTGCCATTGCTTGAATCGTAGAACCGGTCGTGATAACGTCGTCCACGACCATCAAGGTTTTCCCGCTTATCCATCCTTTTTTCCGGGGATGGATGGTGAAAGCTCCGCCGACATTTTGCTTTCGTTCTTCGGCGGTGAGGTGTGTCTGCGAGACAGTATACTTCGACCTTGTTACCAGCGAAAGCATGACCGGCCTGCCGATCGTCTGGGAGATCCCTTTGCAGATGAACTCGCTTTGGTTATAGCCGCGCTCTCTCTGTTTCAACTTGTGAAGAGGTACGGCAATGATCCCATCTATCGAAGATTCATCGAGATGTTCCTGGATCGCTTTTCCGAGATGGCTGCCGAGCTCAGCGCCGAACCGGGTCACGGCATTATATTTCAACGAATGCACGAGCTGCTGGAAAACGCCTTGCTCTTCGAAATAATAGCATGAGATGAAATCGTCGACTGAGCCTTCTGCGGAGAAACGCTCGCGGAGAACCTGGACGGTCTCGTCCTCCGGGCCGACGCGTTCGATCGAACGCCAGCAGGCGCTGCATATCCGCGATTCGGTTTCGGCGAGGCGGGCATTGCATGAGAAACACAGCGGCGGGAAAATAAATTCTTTTGCGGGCGCTCCGATTGCACGAAGCAGCGCACGGAATGATGTTCCCCCCATACCATCCTGCTTTCTTTTACCGCAAAGGCGCCAAGACTCTGCGAGAGAGACGATAGTTACCCTAGCTCGGCGAGTATTTCGTGCCTTGGTGTCCTCGCGGCGCCAATTATTTTTTCCCCTCCGACAACCGTCGGATTTCGTCGCGCAGCTGTGCGGCTCGTTCGAATTCCAGGTCCTGCGATGCCTTTGCCATCTCTTTTTTCAATTCCTCCAGCAAATCGGCTTTCTGGTCGGGCGTAAGATATTTCACGATGGAATCCGCGACGAGCGGAAGCGTTTCGCGTTCCTTCCGGGCATCGCGAGCCGATTTCACATCCGCCACCGCCGTCGATGCCATCACTTCATCGTACGACTTATAGATCGTTTTGGGAGTGATATGATGTTCCTTGTTGAAGCTGATCTGTTTTTCACGCCGGCGTTCCGTTTCGCCGATCATCCGCTTCATCGAATCGGTGATCTTGTCGGCGTACATCACCACTTTGCCGTTGACATTCCGCGCGGTTCTGCCGGCCGTTTGAATCAATGAACGCTCCGAGCGGAGAAACCCTTCCTTATCGGCATCCAAAATCGCGACCATTGAGACTTCCGGAAGGTCCAATCCTTCGCGGAGCAAATTGACGCCGATAAGGACGTCGAAATTCCCCAGCCGAAGGTTGCGCAGGATCTCAACACGCTGAAGGGCATCGATCTCGGAGTGGATGTATTCGACACGGATGCCGATATCGGCGAGGTATTCTGTCAGGTCTTCGGCCATTCGTTTGGTCAGCGTCGTCACGAGGATCCTTTCTTTTGCCGCCGCCCGCTTCCGGATCTCGGCGGTAAGGTCGTCGATCTGATTTTTAACCGGCCGGATCTCCACTTCGGGATCGACGAGCCCGGTCGGACGGATCACCTGCTCGACGAACGCCCCCTTGCATTTTTCCATTTCATACGGCCCCGGCGTGGCGCTGACAAAGATCACCTGGTTGACCATCTGTTCCCATTCGTCGAACTTGAGAGGGCGGTTATCGAGCGCCGACGGAAGGCGGAATCCGTACTTCACCAGGGTCTCTTTCCGCGACCGGTCGCCGAAATACATGCCGCCGATCTGCGGGACGGTGACGTGAGATTCGTCGATCACCAGCAGAAAATCCTTCGGAAAATAGTCGAACAGGCAGTACGGCCGGGAACCCGGGGGGCGCCCCGCGAGGTGGCGCGAATAATTCTCGATGCCGCTGCAATAGCCGACCTCCCGCATCATTTCAATGTCGAAGCGGGTCCGCTGCTCCAGCCGCTGGGCTTCCAGCAGCAGATTCTGCGAGCGCATTTCCTCGAGACACTCGTGCATCTCGATCTCGATGGCCTTGATCCCCCGTTCCAGCGATTCGCGCGTCGTGACGAACTGCTTGGCCGGATAGATCACCTCGTACTCGACCTCGCCGATGATCGAGCCGTCCATTTTATCGATGCACGAAATCTTTTCGATGACGTCGCCGAAAAATTCGATCCGGATCGCTTCTTCGTTTTCATACGCCGGGATCACTTCGACGACATCGCCGCGGACGCGGAACGTGCCCCGCGAAAACTCATAATCGTTGCGCGCATAGTAGATGTCGAGAAGCTTCCTCAGCAGCGCGTTCCGCTCGATCCGCTCCCCTTTCTTCACGACCACCATCATCTTCATCCACTCGTCGGGCGCGCCGATGCCGTAAATGCAGCTGACCGACGCCACCACGATCACGTTCGGCTCCCCGCTGAGCAGGGCGCTTGTCGCCCGCAGCCGCAAGCGGTCGATCTCATCGTTCACCGATGAGTCTTTTTGGATGTACGTGTCGGTCGTCGGCACGTACGCCTCCGGCTGGTAATAATCATAGTAGGAAATGAAGAACTCGACATGATCTTTTGGAAAGAAGCTCTTGAACTCCGCATACAGCTGCGCTGCAAGCGTTTTGTTATGGGACATGATCAACACGGGTTTGTTAACCTGCGTGATCACGTTGGAAATTGTGAACGTTTTTCCGCTCCCGGTGACGCCAAGGAGCGTTTGATACTTGTCGCCGCGGCGCAGTCCTTCGGTCAGCTGCCGTATCGCCTCGGGCTGGTCGCCTTCCGGCTTGTAATCAGAAGAAAGTTGGAATGGCATCGGTTGAAAATTACTTAGTGTGCGGCGCGCGTAATTCTGTCCATTAGAGCGAGCCCGAGTCCTGACGGTTCGACCGCCTGGCAGTAAATCTTCGAAACTCCCGCGGCATCGCAGAGGCGGAAAAAATAAAAGAGCTCGTGGGCGTAGGCATTGACGTTCGGGAGAATCCGGTGGAAACGGAATCGCCGGGCGTTGATCAATGCTCCCGTGCCGATAAACGCCGCATTCGTTGTCGGGCCGATCTCCGCTGCGTCTGCCACGATAATAACGCGCGCCCGGGGAGAATAGTGCCGGTATTTCGTTCCGGGGCTTTTGGCCGCCTTTGCGGACCGGGGAATCGCAATCCGCGTCGACGGAATAATTTCCCGCAATTGTTCCAGCGTCACTGCACCGGAACGAAGGACCTCGGGAACTGCGCCCGTGCAATCAACAACCGTCGATTCCAACCCAACGGACGTTTGTCCCCCTTTTAAGATGCAGCTGATCCGGCCATCCAGGTCGAACGAGACGCTTCGCCATGTCGTCGAGCTCGGCGAGCCGGAAAGATTTGCCGACGGAGCCGCCACCGGGACTCCGCACGCCTTCAAAAATGCATGGGCGACGGGATGACGAGGCATGCGGATGCCCACTGTCGATAAGCCGGCCGTCGCTGCGCGCGGAACTGCACGCTGCTTCGGCACAATGACCGTCAGCGGCCCGGGAAAAAATCGCTGAATCAACTTCTCGGCGGAATGGGGGATTCTGCGGGCAAGCAATTCTATCTCTTCAATGCGAGCCACGTGAACAATGAACGGGTTGTCGGCGGGACGTTTCTTGGCGGCGAAGATCTTCCGCAGCGCCTGCTCGTCAAAGACATTCGCACCGAGCCCGTACACCGTTTCGGTCGGAAATGCAACAATTTCCCCCTGCCTGATGAATACCGCAGCTTTCCGGGGAGACTCGGTGTGGACTGTTCTCATCGTTTCGCCTCTGCCTGCGCATTTCTCAGAGCTCTTGAACCGGACGGCGGCCGGCAAATCCGTCATCGATCATATGCCAGAACAAAATATCGTCTTCGCCGAGCAAAAAGCAGAGGTACACTTCCTCTCCGTTCGCGCGGATATGAGGGAAATCGATCAACCCCTGGTCGAGCCCCTTCACCTGGATGCCGTCGTCCGAAAGCAATTTCACGATCTCGACCAAACGCTCGAGCTCTTTCGGATAATAGCGTTCGCCGTTCGGCCCCGTGCCGCCGAAATACGTGTGGCGGTAGGCGTCGAACCCCTTTTCGTTCAGCGCTTTTTTGAGGCCCGCCATTTCTTTGATGAGCGGAAGGATCGCCATCAATTTCGTGCGGGCTTCGTTAAGGGTGAAATGTTTCGGATGAAGTAATGTTCCCATCGCGTTCCGGGCCTCGGCGCGGCGTCTGCACTCCGCCTAGCTTTCTTTTCCGCCTGTCCGTGCAACGTTGAGAAACGCGTCGCGGACAAATTCCGCCGCGTTGGCCGCGAACGACTCCGGCACCGACCGCTGGAGCTGTTCGTAGGTGATCGGCGTGCCCCCCGCGGAGATACTGAGATTGGGGTTGATGATGATCATGCGCGCCGCTCCCGCACATTTCAGCAGAACGCTCGCCTTCGAGGTGGGAAAGGTCGCTTCAATGATCGGCTGGACGACGATTGGCACGTTCAGGACGCCCATCGCCTCGATGCCGTCGCACTGGACTTCGATGTTCTGCGCTTTAAGGAACTGGAGCTGCTCGAGAATAATTCGGGAGGTAATCGCGGCAATGTCGTTCGCGACGAGGGAAAGTTTGATCTGTTCGGTCTTGAATTTGTTCCATTCCTTGACCGTTCCTGCCAGGATCGCTTTTGTTGAATCGGATATCATCGAGATCTCCTTGTGTGTAATGTCGAATTTCTAATGACGATTGACGAATTGAAAAATCGCTTTCAGGTCTCCGTTGAATGACGTATGCGATTGCCTGATGACAAATGTAAAGCCGGCACTCGGTTTTTTCTTAGCCGTGATGCGCGACGACGTCGGAATGGCATTCACTTCATTCTTCATTTCGTCTTGATCGTTTCCAATCCATGCGCATTTGCCCCGGTCTCGCTTTTCCGCAGAAGGAGAGCAAAGACCAGTCCGATAATTCCGAGGAGAGAAAACATGATCATGCTTGCGGTATATGCCTGCGTTGAATCCCTCAGAAGTCCGTTCAACCAGGGAAAGAGCGCCAGGCCGAAATTCTGGATCATCGTCGTCAAGCCGAACGCCGTCCCTACGCGGTTCTCCTCGACGATGAGCGGAATCGAGGGCCACATTGCGGCCGGAACCATGACGAACGCTCCGCCGAGAATGATCATCGGAAATGCCGGCGGGATCATGGTGAATGCCATCGACAAAAATGCCGGGATCATGAACACTGAGCCGATGACCATCACTGTCGCACGCCGTCCGAAACGGTCGACCCATTGGCCGAAGAAGGGGGCGAAGACCATCGAGGCAAAAATGATGATCGTCGTCGTGCCGCCGGCGGTGCTGAACATATGGATGACGTTGTAGAAGACCTGATAGAGAAATCCCCCTTCAGCGCCCGCCGTCATCGGGATTCCCCATTTGGAATTGAAAAAATCCGTCGACAGGGCGGTGAACGGAAAGATCGCTGAATAGAACGTCACGCAAAGGAGCGTCACATACCAATACGAAGGGTTGAATTTCTTCACGTCGGCAAGCACGATCTTGTCCCCGCCCCCTTCTTCCTTCAGTCCGAGGACTTTCTCCCCCCTTTTATCGAGCAAAATGAAGAGTAAATTCGCGCCGACCGAGATTGCGCAAAACACCACCGCCGCCCAGAGGGCCGTTTTATAGTTGTTGAAATACTCGGCGATCAGCGCCTCGGTGTTGAAGCTAAAGAGGGTGCCGAGGCGGCTTACGGTCAATCCGACTCCGAATGAAAACGCCAGCTCTTTTCCTTTGAACCACCGTGTGAAAATAGCGCTCTGGGCGACGACCAGCGATTCGGAGCCCCATCCAAAGATGAATCGTCCGCCGTTGAGGATCCAGATATTCGGCGCTACGGCGACAATGGCGGCGCCGATCGTCACGAGGAGCGAGAAAAGAAGGCTTGCCCTTCGTGTGCCGATCTTGTCGATGAGCAATCCGCCGATAAAGACGGAGAGAATCGCCGCAACGCTGTACAGCGTGTACATCTGGCCGATGGCTTCGCGCCCGACTCCCAGGGCGGCGATCAGCGTCGGAGCGATCGCCCCGACGCTGTCGTACGCGAAATAGCTCCCGAACGTCAGCAAGCTGACGGTCAAAAGGACGACGTAACGGTACGGCCTCTGAGACGGATGCCAAAAAGAATGAGTTGTTGAGGGTTGTTCATCCATTGTGTTGTCGTTTTTCTTTCAATGTACATTTTTCAAAATGCCGAGAAGGAAATTCCAGAATCTCTCGACCGTGTCGATGTAAATTTTTTCATCGGGGGAATGGACCCCTTCGAGCGTCGGTCCGAACGAAACCATGTCCATCCCCGGAAATTTCTCGCCGATGATGCCGCATTCGAGCCCTGCATGGATCGCTTTGACCTCCGGTTCTTTTCCGTACAAAGACTGGTATGTCGATTTCGCGACCTTCAAGATCTGCGAATCGAGGTTCGGTTTCCATCCGGGATATCCTTCTGCGCGCACGACCTTTGCCCCGCCCAGCTCAAAGACCGCCGCCACAGTTTGGAGGATCTCGTCGATCTCGGAGGCAACGGAGCTTCGCTGGCTCGTCGTCACGACGATCTTGTTCTTCTCCGTCCGGATGATCGCAACGTTGGTGGAAGTCTCGACAAGTCCGGGGATATCCGCGCTCATCTTTACGACGCCGTGCGGCAATGCCGAGATCGTTTGCGTCAATATCTTCAATTGATTCTTCTTGATGACCTTTCCTTTCTTCTTGACTTCCGCGCTTTGCAGCGACACCGATAAGTCCGGTTCAGCCGTCGCCAGTTCTCCCTTGATGATCGAATTCCACTGCTCAACGATCGCCTGGGCTTTCTTGACGCTCTTCTTGGGGATGTAGATCAGCGCTTCGGATTCGCGCGGAATCGCATTGCTTTTATTTCCCCCTTCGATCAACGAAAGACGCGCATCAACCTTCTCCAAAGCGATGAGTACGCGGTTGAGAATTTTGATCGAATTGCCCCTCCCTTTGTCGATCTCCAACCCCGAGTGCCCTCCCCGGAGACCCTTGACATGAAGCGCAAAAGGAAGCGAATCGCCCGGGGCGCTTTTGAAACTCACGCTCCATGTCCCTACCGTGTTTCGCCCCCCCGAGCAGCCGACGTATAAGGCTCCTTCTTCCTCGGAATCGAGGTTCATTAATGTTTTACTCTCAAGCTGGCCGGCTTTCAAATTATTCGCGCCGGTGAGTCCGGTTTCTTCGTCGATGGTAAAGAGAAACTCTAAAGGGCCATGGACGAGGGATCTGTCTTCCATGATCGCAAGGTTCGTCGCCACAGCGATGCCGTTGTCCGCGCCGAGGGTCGTTCCGTTCGCCATAATGACATTCCCCTTGCGGACGAGCTCGATCGGATCCTTCTCAAAATCGTGCACGGTCTCTTTGTTCTTCTCGCAGACCATATCGAGATGCCCCTGAAGGCAAAGGCTCGCGACATTCTCGCGCCCGGGAGACGCCGGCTTTTTGACGACGACGTTCATGAATTTATCCTGCTTCGCTTCAAGGCCCAGGTTCTTCGCCGTCTGAACGACATACGCGGAAATCTGCTTTTCGTTTTTCGAGCCGCGCGGAATTTTGCTGATCTCGGCAAAATATTTCCACACCAGCTCCGGTTTCAATCCTTCAATTGCGGTGGACATTGTCGTATCCTTTCATTGTAGAGTACAGTTTTTCACAAACACACAAAGCGCCAACGAGGGTGTTATCCTTTGTCTCGTTCAACGGTTTTTTCCGCTACCATTGTATCCTTCGAATGCCCTTCGATCAACAACGATCCAGACTCATCAAGTCGTCGGATGAACATGCCGATGCGCTCATAGAGCGGGTCGAGCTCTTCGCCGAAATGCCCGCTCATCCGGCTGCCGATCTCGCTGACCGTCGCAGTTCCGTCGCAGGCATTCCAAAGATAACTCCCATATTTGTCGAGTTTTAACCGGATCTCGGGTCTGGCCAGCATCGGAACGAACCAGCGGACCATCCACCGGTTCTGAAATTTCGGAATAAACAACGTGACCAGCCCGTCCTCGGCCGCCTCCGACCGTGCGTTCCGCATCGGCTTCAGGTCCAAAAGATTCAGCGGCCGGCCGGTCTCGGATTTCAAGTTATTCGCTCCCGATCCTGGATCGACATCGCTAAAAGACCGCTGTCGGCGGAGCCGGATCTTCCGGCCTTCCGGCATTCTGCAGCGGGATCTGAACAAGCAGCCAGCCGATCGCCAAAAAGACCAGGAGGCTTACGCTGAACGGAAATGGGAGAAACGAAAAGATGGACGGCAGCGCGTCGGCATATTTGATCTCAAAAAATGCGAGCGCGGCGAACAAGAGGCCAATGAGAGCCTCGCCGGCGATGAGCCCGGCGGCAATAAGAACGCCGGTATTCTCAACCCGTGCTTTCTGGGCGTCGTTGTGCTTCTTCCTCTCGTTCATCCGGTCGACGATTCCTTTGATCACTCCGCCGATGAAGATCGCGAAGGTCGTTTCGAGCGGCAGATACATCCCGACGCTCACGAGCATCGGGCTCTTCACCTGCATCAGAATAAATCCGAGTCCCATCAACATTCCGACGATGATCAACGGCCAGGCCATTTGTCCGCCGACAATTCCCTGCGAGAGAAGAGCCATGAGGCTGGCCTGGGGAGCCGGCAAAGCTTTGCCCCCGAAGCCCGTTCCGCCCGTATTGATATCCCCCTGATGCAACACGACAAGAGGAACGAACATGACGAGCGACGCGATGGCCACGCCGGCGAGATCGCCGACCTGCATTTTCCACGGCGTTCCGCCGAGGATGTGCCCGACTTTCAGATCCTGCAGCATCTCTCCCGCGACGGCCGCAGAGACGCAGACAACGGCAGCAACGCCGAGCACCGCCGCGACGCCCGCCGTTCCTTTCATCCCGAGAGCGACCATCAGAAGAGCCGCAACAAGAAGCGTGGACAGCGTCAGTCCGCTGATCGGATTATTGCTGGAACCGATAATGCCGACGAGGTACCCCGAAACCGCGGCGAAGAAGAATCCGGCGATGATCATGACGATCGTTGCCACGAGAGCCGCCATGGCATCCTGCGCAAAATAGTTGTAGATGAAAAATGTCGCAACGGCGGCGGCCAAAATGCCGAACATGATCCACTTGAAATTCAAGTCTTGCTCGGTCCGTTTTTGAACATGTTCGCCGGTGGCGGCTTTCTTCACGTCGCCGACCGAACGGCCGATGCCCGTGATGAGGCTTTTTCTCATCCTGAACAGCGTGAACGCCGCGCTGACAAGCATTCCTCCGATCGCGATCGGCCTGACGATGAACCGCCAGACGTTGTCGGCCAGCGCGATCCACGATTCGCTCGTCGGAGTGCTGCCAGCAGGCATGAGCGTCGGTCCGATGAAATAGGTCAGGATCGGCACGAAGAGCCCCCATGCCAGCAAACCGCCGCTGAAGTTCAGCGAAGAAAGCTTCGGACCGATGATGTAGCCGACGCCGATGTATGCCGGGCTCACCGCTGGCGAGCTGAGAAGAAGGCCGCTTTGTGCCGTGGCAGTCCCGCTCCCGCGCAGCCCGATCGTCGCTTTGGAGAACTCGACGAATTTTTCCCACGCGGCGGAAAAAATATTGAACTGCACCGCCGATTGGATCAACGCGCCGATTCCCATGGCGCTGAAAAGAAATTGCGCTCCGGTGCCTCCGCTCCTTCCGGCTTTGTGGATCTCGGATGCCGCGACGGATTCGGGAAACGGAAGTTCGACGTCTTCAACCATCACACGGCGGAGCAGCGCGACGAACATGATTCCCAGCACACCGCCGACGAACATGATGACCGTCGAAACAAGATAATGTCCGGCCGTCGCAAAGTCGGGCCATATTCCGGCGATGAAGAAAGCGGGGATGGTGAAGATCGCTCCGGCCGCAACCGATTCGCCGATGGAGCCGACGGTACGGGCAAAGTTCTCTTCGAGGATCGAACCCTTCATCAGGCGGAGGAGCGCCATGCCGATCACTGCGGCCGGATAGGTAGCGGCAATGGTCATGCCGGCCTTCAACCCGAGGTACGCGTTCGCGGCGCCAAGCACGACGCACATGATAAGGCCGATCAACAGCGCGCGGATGGAAAACTCGGTCATCGTAGTTTCTGCCGGAACATACGGCCTGAATGTCGATCCGCCGCTTCCCGTAGATGGTGTCTCAGCCATGATAATCTCCTTTTAGATGATGAAGTTCGAGTCGAAGACGCAGAATGTTAACAAAACAGGAGTTAAGAATCACCTAGAAAAATGCTTTTTGCGACATATCCGGCGATTTGCGGGTTTTCTCTCAGCCTGCGGAGAGAATAAGCATACCACTGCTTCCCGTAGGGGGTATAGACGCGGAGCCGGTGCCCGTCGCGGATCAGCTCATTCCTCTTTTCATTGCGAACGCCGAGCAGCATCTGAAATTCATATTCATTCGGTGAAAATTTCATTTCACCGATCATCGCCTTTGCTCCGTTGATCAGCAGTTCATCGTGCGTCGCAATGCCGACATAGCAGCGGGCGTAAAACAGTATTCTGAGAAGACGAAGATAATTCTGCTGGATCTCTTCTCTTTTTTTGAACGCGATCTCGGCCGGTTCGTTATAGATCCCTTTGCAGAGCCGGACCTTGCATTGTTCGGAGGCAAGTTTCCGGACGTCGTTCTCGCTCCGTTTCAGGTACGCCTGGATGACGATGCCGACGTTTGCATACCGTTCTTTGACGGAATGAAAGACCGCCAGCGTGTCGTCCGTGCAAGTATGGTCCTCCATATCGATGCGGACAAAATTGTTCCTTTCCTTTGCCGCGTCAAGGATCTCTTCGACGTTCGCACGGCAGAATGACGTGTCGATCTTCAGCCCGAGCTGCGTCAGTTTTACGGAGAGGTTCGCGTCGATGGCGTTGTCTGCGATCGCTGCAAGCACGCGCTTGCATTCTTCCCGCGCGGCAATTGCCTCTTCGCGGGTGGTGATATCCTCGCCAAGCACATCGACGGTCGCCTTCGCTTTGCCGGCGTTCAGCGCTTTGGCAGTCCGTATGGCGTCGGCAAGTTCTTCACCGGCGATATAGGGTCTGGCAAATCGGGCAACAACGGGTTTGGGGGTCAGTGGGAGGAGTGAAACGATCAGTTCATTAAAAATATTCATGCAATCTTATTCGAGTCCTGAGATGGTCGTCCCTTGCGGGTATTCAATGTTGAATTTGAGTTTCCAGTTTTTCTTTTCGCCGGGGTTCAACATGACATTCCAATTCAAGAATCCCTGGTCGTCCCGGCGCAATTCCTTCTCTGCCGGCTCGACCTGTTCGACGGTGATCTTTTCGTTCTGGGATACCGGCAGCTGGTCCTGCACGGCAACGTTGAGCCCCGATTTCTTGGTGTTTTCCAGCGTGAAGCTGAATTCGTACGTCACCCTGACATTCTTCGTGAACGTCCCGGTATAGTCGGTGAACCTGTTCACCAGCTTCCGCTCGATCCTCACTGCCGGGTCGACGCCGAGATACACGTCGAAGGATTGATCCGGCAGGGTTGTTTTCATCGCCGAGTTCGCTATGAAGTCATCGTTGGAAAAGACATTGGCATTTCCCGCGAGGAACGGCGCCTGGCTCGTGTTCTTGATCGCCGCTTTACGATAGACATACGGGGAAAGCTTCGGCGTGGAAGAGTAAAAGAACTCGGCATGCATTTTTTCGATCGCGATCGTCGTCCTGTGTGCGGTGTTGTCGGACGGAACGGTCGAGCGGGAAGTGATATGAAACAACGCCGAGGTCGGTTGCGTCTCCACCTCGGCCTCCGGTGTTCCCACGGCCTCCAGCTCACTGGCGGCGTCTTTCTTTTCGGCCCCTTGCGCGGCGACGATCTCGCTGACAGCGGCTCCCATGCGGCTCTTTTGAAGCTGAGGCAGGGGTTGAAAAATATTGAGATACCAGGGACCCAGCTCCGGCTTCTCTCCGCCGACATCCGGACGGGCGGTCGACAACGAGATGTCGGCATCGGTCCAATCCTCTCCGGTATTCTGCTGGATGAATCCGTAGTAGTTCAGTTCGACGTCCTGCGATTCTGTCGAAACCCGCACATCATACTGCGGATACCACCGCGCCCCGGAAACGACGTACGAGGGAAAGAGCCGGACCTCGCCTCCCTTCGTTATCTGAACCTCGACCGCGATGTTTTTCACCGACTTTCGCGCACGCGGAGAAATCTGATTGATCTGTTTTTGCAGCGTCTCGATCTTCCCTTGCAGATCGGTCCGGTCCTTCGCGACTTTCCGCTGTTCTGCAAAAATCCTGTTCAGGTTTGAATCAAAAAACGCCAGAACTTTCTGCCAGTCTTCTGTCGTCGGGCGCTGTACTTTGAGGTCTTTGTCGATATTATCGGCCGTTTGAGCCTTGATTTGCAGGATAAAATCGCGCTCGGTGTTCAGCACGCTAAGCCGGTCGCCGAGTTCGTTTGACTGGGTTTGCAGTTCCTGAACTTTCGCCTGCAATGTACGGACCCGTTCCTCGGGGACGGTGTCGAGAAAAGCAGTTTCGACATGGACGTCTAAGATCTTAGCGCCCGCTGCCTCGCCGGAGACACGGACCGATTGGTCGACCAAGCTCGCTGGAAGGTTGCTGAACCGGAGAAGATAATTCCCGGGCTGGAGCGTGATCTCCCCTGTGCGGGTTACAAGAGCTCTGTCGCTGTATACCGTCACCGAGGTCACCGAGGAGGGAACGGCAACCGTTTCGGCGATCAGGGGAACGCTCAGTGCAAAAATCAGCAGGGGAAAATAAATTCGCCTGGCAATTCTATGAGCCGGAACCAAACGACGGCGGCACAGAAACATTAGATTCTCAGAGAGGAAAAACAAGCGACACCTTCGGCTCGACCCGTTTTTGGGTGGTGAAATAGGTATTGCCGTTCGCGTCGACCACCGGCTCGAACGTCCAGGTGTACAGCATCGACACGATCATGAACGGATACGGTTTGTATCCTATTGAAGCATAGAGCAACGACCGCTGGTCGAGCGTGAAGACGTCCTTGCCGTTTTTGATGTACTTCTTGTCGTAGCCGGCATCGACGATGAAGATCGGGATCATCGATCCGGTGGATGTGCCGATGTGCAACGTTCCGCTCGTGTCGACCTTATCGAGCTTCGAATAGGTTCCGCGAATCTGCAGCTTGCCGAGAATTGCGAACGTCAGGTCGCCGAAAAATCCCGGCTCGGCCGACGTCACGTTTTCGAGCATCTGCGCCTTGCTGGAAAAGACCGTTCCGGCAAGGTTGTAGCGGTCCAGCTCATAGAACGTGTCAAAATAATTTGCGATGAATTCCTCTCCCGTCCATCGGCGTTCAAACTTCGTAAAAATATTGACGAGGCCAAGACCGGAAAAATCGGTCTGCAGTCCGACCGCCTCGCCGCTCCCGAACGAAAGGATCTTGGCATAATCGGCATAGAGCGTCGAGCTGACCGTCGGGACGCGAACCAAGGGGAAGCCGATATCGGCGCCGACGATGTCGATGCCCCCGGTATTCGACGCGGTCGGAACCCCGTTGGCAACGGTGTAGCCGGTGTCCTTCGAATCGCGGCGCAAATCTCCCGCCCAGGTGGCGCCGAGCTCCAGCCCGCCGAGCACAGGAACGGAGCCGATCGTGGTAAACTTCAGCGGATCGACATGCGCCCGCACGCCGACGACTCCGAGACGGCCAAAGTCGCCGTACACGGTCTCGAGACCATATTTGCCAAAACTCAAATCGAACTCGCTGCCCAGACGCCGTGCGTCGTAACTCGGACTGTTATTATAGAGATACATGATAAAACCGTGCCCGAGCTGGGCGTAGTCGAGCGTGCCGACGCGGGCGTAGACATCGTCGCCTTTATGTCCCCAGCGCAAGTAACGGATCATCCGTAGATAATCGTAGGCAGTGGAATCGAAGCCGACTTTGCGGATCTTGTGGTCGGTGCTTCCGATGAGGAGATTGATATCCAGCCCGACGCCGAAATTGCCGAAGGCAAGGTCCGGAGCGATATTGACGAGATAATATTCCTGCCCGTTGATCCAGGTCAGCCCCAGGCCGCCGGCAATCGAGCTCGGGTCCTGTTTGCCGGTCATCGTTGCGAGAGATTTCTGTGCGAAAGCCGAGGACGAAAAGAAAGCAAAGGCAATGACGATGATGAATAAATATTTCATTCCTGTTTTCATTTCAAATACCAAAAAATGTTCGACATATAAAAAGAGCCCCCAGCATTCCGAAAACGTCGGCGATGATCCCGGCCGGAAGAGCGTGCCGGGTATTCTTGATGCCGACCGCGCCGAAGTAGACGGCAAGAACGTAAAATGTCGTTTCCGAACTGCCGTACATGGTCGAGGCGAGAACGCCGATAAAGGAATCCGGCCCGTGGACCTTCATCAACTCCGCCATCAGCCCCATCGAGCCGCTTCCGGAGAGGGGCCTGAGAATCGCAAGCGGAACAGTTTCGGGGGGCATCCCGATAAGATTCGTTACCGGTGCAAGCACGGCAACCAGCACATCCATCGCCCCGCTAGCCCTGAAGATCCCGATCGCGACAAGCATGGCGACAAGGTACGGAATGATCTTGACCGCCACCTGAAATCCGTCTTTCGCTCCTTCGACAAAGACCTCATAGACCTTTACTTTCTTTATGATCCCCCAGCCCACAAAGACGAAAAACATCAGCGGAACGGCGGCGACTGAAATAATATTGATAATATTTCGGAATAGTTCAACCATGGGCCGACTCCGTTCCGTGACCGGCGGCGGGGAGCTCATTTTTGTAGCGCGGGAGCCGTTCGAGGATCTTCACCGCGACAAGGCCGGCAATAGTAGCGCATCCTGCTCCAAAAATAGATGTTCCGATGATGATCCCCGGTTCGGCCGACCCCTGCGCCGCTCTGATCGCGATGGCAGTGGCAGGGATCAACGTTAACCCGGCAGTATTGATGACAAGAAACGTGCACATCGCATTCGTCGCCGTTCCCAGCTTCGGGCTGAGCTTGTTCAACTCTTCCATTGCTTTCAAGCCAAGCGGCGTCGCCGCGTTATTGAGGCCGAGCATGTTCGCGGCAATGTTCATGACCATGGCGGCGATCGCCGGATGACCTGCCGGTACATCCGGAAAGAGCCGCGAGGTCAACGGCGTCAAAAGCTTCGTCAGGACGCTCAAGAGCCCGGCCTCCTCGGCGATTTTCACGATCCCTAACCAAAGGGCCATCACGCCAATGAGCCCGAGCGAGATCGTGACGGCGGTATCGGCGTAGTCGAGTGCAGCCTTTGTGATCGCCCGTATCTTGACGTAACTGATCTTTTCCAGGAGAAACGAAATTTGTGCGGAGGCTTTATCATCCGAAAATTTAATGCTGTTGATCGTTCCAAGCAGCTTATTGGTGTTTCCGGAATTTTGGGCCATCGCTATCCAAAACTTCGGAGATGATTCGTCGGTGAGAATTGTAATGGTTGTCCTTCCGGAAGCAAGCGTCGTCATCTCTACCGGTTGATGAACCTCCGATGATGCCGATGCGGTTCCGTAGAACCGGTTAAACGCTTCGGCGGGAATGATCAGTTCCCCCTGCCATGTCTGCCGCAGCGCGGTTGGAGTCTTTTCAACGCGCACAACCGCGTCCAAAGGAATCCCGTTCCGATACGTGTTCTTCACCTCATCATTAATATCGCTCCCCGCACCGACGAGCAGCCCGATGACAATGAGCGACATCCAGACGTAATTAAGCATATGCTAACGGATGATGGAAAATTGAGGATGGAAAAGGGGGATTGCTGTTCTGGCACCCCTTCCCAATGTATTTAGAGTCCGGTCCCTTCATGCATTCTTTTGTGCGACGCGGTGTTGAGTGCAAAGCCGCAGTGATAAAGAGGCTCTTTGCGGAAAAACTGGGGTAATATAGCTGATTTAGAAAAGCGAATCAAGGAGTTTTGGTACAGCGCAATGCCGCGTCTGTGGAAGCGCGCGGCATTGCATTCTAGACGAAGGAGAGAATGGTCGATTTACTTCAACATCATCATTTTCTTTGTTGAAGTGAAATCGCCGGCAGAAATGTGGTAGATATACATCCCCGAAGCGACCTGGGCTCCTGTTTCATTCCTTCCATCCCAGATCACTTGCTGATAACCGGCACTCACCCGTTGATTGACCAGCGTCCGCACTTCACGGCCGAGGACGTCGTAGACCTTCAACGTCACCATCGCGTCTTTCGGAAGCGCGAACCTGATCGTGGTGGACGGGTTGAACGGGTTCGGATAATTCTGATCGAGCGCGAACTCCTTTGGCAAGCTGATGACGTTATCGAGAACGCCGGTCGGCGAACCGATCATCAGTTTATAGCGCGCTCCCGGTCCCGCCTCCGACGGCACGGTGTTCGTTACGGCCACATAATAAGTGTCAGCAACGGTCACCGGATACGAGAACTGAGCGTCGGAACCGTCCGTCACCGAGACCGACGTGAGTGCGGTCGAGAACGCACTCTTCCTGAAGAGTGACACCTGCACATGAGTCAGCGTCGACGCGGACTTGAAAGATTTTGACTGGACCAATGGGGTGATCGTCTGGCCCGTCGCCGCCACGATGCTGAAATAATCCCAGTCGACGCCGGGAAGTCCGACGCCGGGATCGAGCGTATTGGCGGTGTCCGAATAGTTGAAGCTTGCCGCCGTCACGAGATTGAAGAACCCGAATGCCGGACCGTCGTTCGGCTCGCGAAGATCGGTCCCCGGACCGGTCCGCGTCATCAACTGATACGGGCCGGTGGCGTAGGTGCTTCCGTTCTTGCTGCCGAGCACCCGCACGTAATATTTCCCGGGCGTGGTGATGTTGTACTCGAGACGGTCATTGATGTTCCTGTCGATGAACGAGAGCTGTTTCCCTGCGCTGTCATACAAAGCCAGAGAGAGATTTGTCGTGTTGGCTGAATCGACCCCGTCGACAATAAGATGTCCAGCCGGAACCTGATAGACGAAGTAGTCCGGATCGCCGGCGCTTTTCGAGAGAGAACCGCCGGCAGGTATACCGAAGGGAATTGGCGTGGCGGTCGTAAGAGTGTCGTTCGGCTCGACTTCCATTTGCATTCCGCCGACAACAACACCTCCGATGCCCACGGCAAAGGGGTTGCCGCTGTTGAACTGTCCGTTAAGTGCGATCGGCGTGAGCGCCGGTTTCAGCACGGTGAAGGTCAGAACAAACAACGGTCCTGACCCCGTCAGCGCCGTAGAGCCGGACGCCGAAATATTGACAAGGCCGCCGTTCGCCGGAGTCGCAGAGAAGGTGAACCCGCTGCTGATCGTCCCGGCCGCAGTGGCTCCCTTAAACTTCAGCTGCGTCGAATCGAACGCCGCCGAGAAATGGTACGAAAGAACGCCAAGACCCGTCACTGTATCGCTGACCGCCGTGATGTTCACGTCGGTACCGGCCAAGCCTTTCGTCGTGTCCTTTAACGCAACTTGAACTTCGCTTTGGATATCGTCCATGTTGCGCAGGAAGATCTCGTATCCTGAAGTGTACGGCGATGAAGCGGCAAATTGCGACGCGACGCCCGTGACGGTGAACGGCTGACGCGGGGTCGGAGCGCCGTTCCCATTGCTGCCGGTCGGAATACGGAACGTCAGCGAATCGAGGCCGTTGTTATCTGTGATCGTAAGATTCGTCCCCCCCGCGCCCGCGGCTGGCCATGCGAGAGAAGAGGGCGTTAACCGGACGTGATGGATCTGGATGAGTGAATTCTCGAGCTGTTCACCCAGACGGTCCCAGGCAAGATCATGGCACGTAATAACTCTCGGAAGAGGCAGGGTCGCGGGGCCGTTGTCGGTCACATCCAGGTGGCCATTGTAGAGTTGAGATTCAATTTCTATAGATCCTGAATATTGATACAGCTGTCCGACGATCGTGTAGCTATGTCCCCGCCGGATCCTGTACGGCGTCAGGCCGTAATCGTAAAAATCCATCCCCCCCTGATCGTCCTGCAGCATGATGCTCGAGTAATTGCCGAGCACGCCGATCAAGCTGTCTTCCATAATATCGACGCCGGTCACGCGCAGTCCGTATCCATTCCAAAGAATCGCTCCGGTCGTGGTATCTTCAGCACGCGTGGAGTTGAGAGCCATCTTCGAAACGCCGGCAAAGTATCCCGCGCCGCCGCTGACGAGCGACTCCGTCCCCATCACGTCGGTGATGTCCACTTTATAGGAAACGCGGGCGCTGTTCGTGTCGACGGCGCCGGGGATAATGCCGAACCAGATGCCGTTCAGCGAATCCCCCGAGAGAACGCTCATCGGGACAACGGACCCGACGGTGTCGGGGGCCGCCATATAGCGCAGGTTCGCGGTCGCGATCTTCTGGATGTTGACGATGGTCGCTTCCACAGTGTCAATCGCGCCCGCCATCGGCACGTAGGGATATCGCGTAAACGTCTTCGCGATGGCGTACGATTTCTGAGTACTGTAAGAGCCGATGGAATTGTTGGTGCTCAGGACGATGAAGGAGCTGTCGGCCGGGTTTAAGAGCGCCTCGCCGAACGTCCCGCCGTTTGCTTTGGTCCCAAGCGACGGTGTCAGGGCCGCTACAAACGGCACGCCGGAGACCAGCCCGTTCGTGATATCGAGGATACGGGCTGTTGAGGGATTCACGTTGCCGTCAAAGGCAAAAATGTATTTGCGTCCGTAGAGCTGATAGTAACGGGCGCTCGTGGCGGTTACCGCCAGGGCGCTCGAGGGAACCGTATCGATGGGTGTCCCTGTCGTATCGAATTGTATGGCTACCTTGCCGCTCTTCTTCAGCCAGAACGGGCCGAAGCCGTCGGTCATAGGGGCGATGGAAGTCGCTCCGTTCGAAGCGGGAGCGACGGTGATCGTTTTTCGCAGAACGAGCGTCGTATCGTTCGAGAGCTGGAAGACCTGCACCGGGGAAGTGGTTCCGTTGCCGCCGAGGTAAACGTATGTCTGCGTGCCGGATCCCGTCACCGCGAGGGCGTCGCCGAGCTGCGGTCCCTTCACGGAATCGTTGAATGCCAGAACCGGTTTCGCCGTCTCGTTCGCCCACACCATGATGCGGACCCGCCCCGCTTTCTTGTTCACCGTCGTTACTTCATTCGCGACGAAGATCTTTCCGTCGTCCGACACTCCCACCTTGAAGAACGGCTTATTCCCCGTCCACGTATAGAAACCGGTCGTGTCGAGCTGGCCGAGAACAGCGCCCGTTGCCGCATCGAGGATCGTGATCGTCTTGGCGGCCCGGGAAGCAAAGATAAGGTGATTCGTGGCGGCATTGAGCGCCAGAGCTGCGCTGTCTGAAGCCGACGGGAACCAGGAAACCCCCGACGTATCGCTCCACTTCTTCTGAAGCGTCTGCGCTTGTGCTGTCGGTGCAAGCACAATCAACAGACATGCAAGCAGCGACAACACAACTGTTGTAGCACTTTTTTTCATAGCGATTGTTCCTTAAATAAGGTTATGAATGTGGTGAAATTGATTTCGTTGTGAACGACTGTAAAAGGACTACGGCTTGTTCAGCGTCTCGATTGGATTGGGAAAAGGATAGAACCAACATTGGAAGATTGAAAGTACCAGCCGCTGCATTGTTCCTCCAAACGCTCTCTACACCCTCACAGCATCTCCGCCAGGGCGTTGGTTGTCACTGAATGAAATATGAAAAAACGGGGTTTGAGAAGCAAGCTGAAAAAATCAGCCGTACTAGCATTTCAGGCTCCGCTTCAATGTAGGAGGGCAATGTAATGAGTGTATTAAAATTTTGTTGTGTAACTGTTACAATTCACGCGCAAAAAAACGTTGCATTGTAAGGCATCCGTTAAGTGCTGAATCTACAGCGGGTTACTTCTTGTCGAGCGCATGGAGTGCAAATGCATACGCTCCGATAGCCACCGCCTCATTCGTACCGAGTTTTGAGATGCCGACACCGATCCGCCGCAGCGGGTCGTATTGTACTTTCTTCTCTTTTCCCGGAATGGGAATTTCCTTCTTTTCCCCGGCTAAAAAGATCTCCCGTTCCCCGGCCTCTTCTATATTATAGACACGCACCTCGAGCCGGGGGAAGCTTTTTTCCCCTGGCAAACGGTACATGCTGTTCATCTCGGCAACGAGCGCCGGCAGGAAGAGAGCATGCGCCCCCGAAAGTCCCCCGCCGATCACCGCCAGTCCATCGACGAGCGTGAGCGCGTTGGCGAGGGCGTCGCCCACAACCTCGCCAAGGCAGCGGTATGCTTCGCGCGCGGCAGAAACATCGCCGTTCGTCTTCCCCGAACCAATTTCAAAGATCTCTTTCGGCGTGGGCGCCTGACGGACTTCGATCCCGGCGCGCTGTGCGTACACGCGCTGCACCGCGCGGATGCTTGCCCCCTCCTCGGCGTTGATCGCGGGGTCAAGTTTATTCCGAAGAAGCCAGATTTCGCCGGCGCCGGAATTATCGCCGATGAACAATTCGCCGTTCCGGACAATACCTCCGCCGAATCCGGTACCGAGCGTCACGCCGAACAAATTATGAAACCTCTTTGGGCTGCGCGCTTGTTCCAAAAGGCCGTTCACGTACGGCAGAAATCCGGCGATCGCTTCGCCGTACGCAAAGAGATCGCCGTCGTTGTTGATGAACACCGGCAGGCGGAATTCCTCCTGAAGCATCGGACCGAGGGGCACTCCGCCGCGAAATGCCGGCAGGTTCCCCAGATCTCCGATGATTCCCGCTGGGTAATCAGCCGGACCCGGAAAGGCGAAGCTGATCGCGACGGCGGGCGAAGGAAGCTGTTTCTTGATCTCTGAAAAGCCTTGGACGATGGTCGCGAGGCATTCACGGAGGTTATCGGCATGAGATGGAAACGTGACCGGCTGGACGATCTCGGCGTTTCCCCGGATAGCGGAAAAAACGAAATTCGTTCCCCCTGCGTCCAGCGTCATGACGATTCGCTGCTCATGTTGAAGGTTCATTTCGTCGACCCTTATTGTATAGGTGCCGGGGATTTCCTGGGCGAACCGAAAGCCAGGAATGAACTATAGGCGAGATGCCCTAGAGCGGCATTTGGTTTCTTTCTTTTGCCAAAGGCATCCCTTCGGGGCTCAGGAAGAAAGGAACATTGTGAAACTGAGACTTCGTCGAACATATCGGAACGATCTGCAGCAGTGAGCGCGAGTGATGATGATCGCCGACCCTTCTGATCGACAATTTTCCTTACTTCAACCCGAGTTCTTTCAGCATCCGGTAGAAATTCGAGGGGGCGAGCCCTAATTTTTCAGCGGCGTTGGAATCGGAGCTTGAGATGCTCCGCACATACTTGAAGTACCGGATGCGGAACATCTTTTCCATTTCAGGAAGGGGAAGCACCTGCCCCGTGGATAAATCGTCGAGCACCGATTCGTTGGTTCCCGAAACAGCGTTCTTCATGACCATATGGTTCGTCACGTCCTTCGCGGTTATCTTGTCGGTGCAATTCAAGACCAACCGCTGGGCAACGTTCCGGAGTTCGCGGACATTTCCCGGCCATCGGTAGTTCATAAGAATCTCCCTCGCCTTCTGTTCCGCGGGAGGGGGCTGAATATCGATGTCCCTGCTGAAGTATTCGATAAAGTGGTCGAACAGCAGAAGGATGTCGTTCCCCCGTTTGCTGAGGGGAACGATGTCGATCGGAATGACGGCAAGGCGGTAGTACAGGTCTTCGCGGAACCGTCCTTCGTTCACTTCGGTTGTCAGGTTCTTGTTCGTCGCAGCGATAATGCGCACGTTCACGGTCAGACTTTCTTTTCTTCCGATTTTTTCGATCTCCCCCTCCTGGATCACGCGGAGGAGTTTGACCTGCGCCGGCAGCGGCAGCTCTCCCACTTCGTCCAAAAAGATGGTGCCGTTGTTGGCGATCTCGAACAGTCCGGCTTTCATGCTCATTGCGCCGGTGAACGCTCCCCGCTCGTACCCGAACAGCTCGCTTTCGACAAGGTCGTGCGGTATGCTTCCGCAGTTGATCGGGATGAACTTTTCGTAGCGCCGTTTGCTTTTCAGGTGGATGTTCCAGGCAACAAGCTCTTTTCCCGTACCGGAGGCCCCCGAGATAAGGACGTTCGCCTCGCTCTTGGCGTATTTTTCGATCACATCGCTGAGCTGCACCATGGGCTTTGACTCGCCGATGATCTTCTTCGATTCGAGCAGGCTCTCGTTGCTCTGTTTGAGCCGCTTGTCAGACTTGAGCTGCAGCTTTTCGAGCTTCTTCCGCTCGTAGGCGTTGACAATGCTCAGGATGAAATCGGTCGGCTGGTAGACATAGTCCTCGATGTTCCCCGGGTACTTCGTGCAGTACCAGTACGCGCCGGCCTTCAGGAGATTGTTTGCGAAATCGAAATCGGTGGTATTGATCGTCATTTTTGTAATGACCACGATCTGCAGGAACGGGTCGAGTTCCTTCATCTTCCCGATCAGCTCTTCGCCGCGCAAACCGCCCGAGATCTGGTAGTCGAGGATCACGACGTCGTAAAAGTCCGGACTTTCGCGGATCTTGTCCAGGGCGGATTTGCCGTTCGAAACGACGCTTTCCACCTGGATCCGCGTCGTCGACAAGCTCACCGTTTTTTTCACGCGGGCGACGTCGAAATCTTCGTCTTCGACAAGCAAAACTCTGATCGCCTGAGGGCTATTCGTGCTCATACTGCTCCTAATTTTTTATCGTCAGCGTAAACCTGCATCCCCCTTCGGCCCTGTTCTCCGCTTCCAGCTGCCATCCGCATTTGCCGACGGCGAGCTGGTGGGCGATGTAGCATCCGTACCCCGAGTGCGTTCCGATGTTCGCTTTCGTCGATTCCTGCTCGAGGAAGAGGCGCCTGATCCCCCTCGGCCCCGGCTCGAGCAATTCCTCCGCAATGCCAATGCCCGTATCTTCGATGACGATCTCGGAAAGGTTTCTTTTCGCGTCGTAGGCGGTCGAGACCGTAATAATGACGAAATCCTTGCTGGCGTGGTCGATGCTGTTCTGGATGAGCGGTTCGAGGATCTCCCAGACGATGAATTCGTTCACGCGCACCGGCGGCAGCGACGGATCGAGGCGGAGCTTGATGTCGAACATTTCATTCTTGCTCGAGACGCGGAGAAAGACATTCTGGACGATGAACTCGATGAGCAGGTTGATGTTGGTCCGGAACATCGGGTTGACGATGGTATTGATATCCTGGTCGTACCACTTCATGTCGTAGATGATCCGTGAGATGAAATTGGAATACGTGATCACACGCTGTTTCAGCTGGCTGAGGTTTTCGGCGTTCATCATCCGCACGTCGTTCTTGATGAACCCCATGATCTTTTCGGCCTTGTGGTTCGTATGGTAAATCCGCTTCGTGAAGAGCGATTCCTTTTCCAGCCGGATCTGCTTCTTGAGATTTTCTTCGTGCTCGATAAACAGCTCTTCCTGGGCCTTGTTCCTTTCTCCAACGGCGCGTGAAGAAATGATGAAGATCGCCATCAACCCGATGAAGATGAGGGCCAGGAATGTCAGCGCCACTTTGTCGAAGCTGGACTGAATTTCCGTGGTCAGGAATGCGAAATCGGGAGTGATGCGCATGTACATGACGCCGAGGTACTCGCCGTCGGGGACGAACGGAACGAGCACGTCGAACGTCTTTTCGTTCGATACGGCGCTGACGATCTTCTCCCTCCGCCGCATCTCGTCCTTCTGCGCGAGGAAGAATTCGAGTCCCTGCCGATGGCTGGTCAGTTCCCCCTCCTCCACCGGCGGCAGTGTGTTGTTGAAGAACGCCTTCAATTTTTGCCCGCTGTCGATGATGTAGAGTCGGTGATTCTTGATCAGGATCAGGCAGAGGTCTTCTCCGCTCCGCTGGATGAGCTGCTGTTTGAAGATCACGTTGAGCGAGTAGGCAAGGTACAACTCGGCGCTGTCCTGCTGGACGCGCACCCGCTGCTGGCGTTCGTAGATCAGTTCGACGTTCGTTGTCGTAACAAGCGCAAGGCGCTCGGCGTAATATTTACGGAACCAGCTTTGCGTTTCGCCGAGGAAGCTTTCCAGGTTCTCTTTCTGAAAAAAGACCAGGATGATCTGGAAGGTGATCAGCACGACAACCATGACGACGATGTGGCGGATCTCAAAACGATACCGCGAGAGTCTCGTCTTCACCGGTTCCGGAACTTTGGGGATCTTCCATTCCATGGCTACGGCGTCAGGCTTCTTTCGGATTCGATGGTCGCGTCGACGTTCTTCACCGCCTCGTCGACGCCGATGGTTCCTTTGATGGCGAGGTAAAAATAGCGGGACATGATTTTCGAGTCCTTCGTGTATTCTTCCTGGCTGGGACGATGCACGCCGATCTTCAGGAGGTCGACGATCGTATTGATCTCAGGATATTTGCGGAGGTACAGCGAATCGCGGTAGAACGAATTTGTGACCGGAAAAAATCCCCCCTTGGTGTAGAAAATTTCCTGCGACTCGTCCCTCAGCAGAAATTTTATAAAATCGATCACCGCCTCCTTATTTTTGCTCGATTTCGGCACCATCAGGTTCCATCCGCCGAACACCGCCGCCGGCGTTCCGCCGGGATAACAGGGGATGGAGATCCGCCGCAGGTATTTTTCCTTCACCGTGTCGACGGGAGATTCTTTGAAATCCCTGTCGTACGTATTCCATCCGTGCAGAAAGAGGCCGTCGTTTTTTATGAAGTAATTGTAACTCGGCACCTCGGTCAGGTCGCTGGCAATGGCCGGCGTCGCGCCGTATTTGTGGACGAGGTTGACAAGCAGACGGAGAGCATTCTTGGCCTCGGGCGTATCGAACCGGAATCCGATCGTCGTAAAGTAGTCGGGCTTTTCGCTCAGGAGAATTTCGATGTAGCAGCAGATCAGCCCCTCGTAATCCGATGCCGGGAAGAGATAGAACGGATAGCTGTTCTTACGGAGCTCCTGTTTGATGTTCAGAAAATCGTTCCATGACATTCTCTTCTGGATCCTTTGGAGAAGCCCTTTCCCCCGGGCCTCCTTTGCCAGCAAGTCGGCGCGGTAATAGATGACCGCTTCAGCGATATCGAGCGGCATGGCGACAAGCTCCCCGTCATGATAACAGGAGCTCAGCGCGATGGGAGTGATCCGCTTCCGTTCCTCGTCGGTAAAGTACTTGCCGAGGGGCTCGCACCATTTTGCAAACCTCTGCACCCAGATGACGTCGACTGCCAGAAGGTCGATCCCACCGTCGTCGCCGCGCAGCGAGCGGGCAAGAATTTCTTTGCGTGTGTCGGTGCTGAAATCCGGGTTGGGAAAGTCGATCGGGACGACGTTGACCTTGCCGGCGTGAGCTTCGTTATACTGGTCGATGAGGATGCGGTGCGCTTCCGTCATCCTGTCCGCAAAATAAAACTGCGTTACGTGGTCGGTCGGACGCTTGAAAAGAAACGCAAAGATGGCAAAATAAATAAGCGCGATCGTGCAGAGAACTGCAATGCCCCATGCCTGATTGTTCGAAGAAATTTTATCGTGTCCGGCTGCCATGAACCAGCGAATGCGCAATGAATAGTGAATCTATCTTATTTCTTTTGTGCATGAGATGCAACAATTATTTCGCGGGAGCAATCCGACAGGCCGAATCAGTACGTCTGGATCAATAACGGGTATGTTGCCTCGACTCCTTTTCACAACAATAGGCGCGGAGAATGTTCCGTGCCTATTGCCCGCATTGTTCTGAAACTGCCGCTGGGTGCAATGAAGCGTGGTACCCGAGCGCCGCTCCGTTACTTCAGCAGCATCATTTTTTTGACCTGCGAAAAACTTCCGGCTTCGATCCTGTAAAAATACATTCCGCTTGCCAGCGCCCGCGCGTCGAACTGCACGGTGTATTCTCCGGGATTCTGGCGCCCGTCGACCAGCGTTGCCACCAGGCGTCCTAAAACATCATACACTTTCAGGGTCACCGGACCGGCCTTCGCGATCGAATACACCAGCGTCGTCGTCGGGTTGAACGGGTTAGGATAATTCTGCGACAACGCATAGACCGCAGGCACCTGGACGGCCTTCTTTACCCCGGTGGTAACAAAGCTGCTGGGGACAGCAAGGTAATCCAGGTACATCCAGCCCCAGCTCATCTGTATCTGGATCGTATCGATCCCCTTAAAAAGATGCACGTAGGCGGTCTCTTCGAGCCAGGCCGTCGTCGAACCCGTGAACGTGACAGTATCCTCAGGAACACTATTCACGTTGACAAACTGGGTTTTCGGGCTCTGGTAGGCAAGCTTGTAGCCGAACGCGATGGGATAGATGCTGTCCGCAGGCACACCGCTGACTGTCCAACTGATCGTGGCAATCGAGGTGTCGGTCTCGATGTCAACATATTGTCCGCCGCTTGCCGAGGCATCGCTCTTCACGGTCATACCAGGTCCTTTTCTTATCGCTTTTTCCGCTTCAAGCCGGGTAAGGGGGGGCTTGCCGACGATCAACTGCACAACGGACGAGACGTTCCGGTGTCCTCCGTGGTTGGTGGCTGCGGCTGTCAACGCGTAATTGCCCGGAGGGATGCTCTTCCAGGTGAACGAATAATAGGACGTATCAGAGACAACAGAGAACGCGGTGCGAACGCTCCCGATCTTCATCGTGTCCTCGACAAAGAACTCGACCGAATCGACGGCAAGCGTATCATACACCGACACCGTGATCGTCAGCTGCGTGCTGTCGGGATACTTTGCGCCGTTCGGGGGGGTGAGGATGTTCACCGCCGGCCAGTCGAAGCCGATGCCGTGTACGTCGACGGAATTCCGATGGTTGTTCCAGACGGACTGCAGACCGGCGAGGATATCGGCGTTTGTCGAGAATGTGGGGTCGGTCCAGGACCAGGGCATCGCCCCTGCATAACCGAGCGAATAGAGCGTATCGAATAGATTACTTTTTGGAACGCCGGGGGGATTTCCTTCCCCGCTTTCCATCGCAAATTCCGCGACGACGATCGGCTTGTCGAGCCCCCAGACGCTCGCCGGATGAATGAACGGGCACGTGGACAACGGCGTCGAAGTCGAATAGTAGTGCACCGAATAAAAATCGAGTATCCCGGCAGAATCAGCCCCCGCCGCGATAAGCTCGCTGTTGGAATAATAATTCTTGTTCGTCAATGTCGAGAGGTGGTCGAGATAGGAGATGACCTCATCCGTCGTCATCGATGCCCGATACTTCCGGTTGAATTGCCGGGCGATCGATTCTTTTTCGGCAACGTTTAACTGAGAAAAGGCGGAACCGGTTTTCTTGAGAGCAACAGCGGGGGTGATATCCGACAGAGCTTCAAAACTCCACGAGCCGCTCGTCACAAGGGCGGAAGAATCAGCGCGATGGATCGCGCCGCTACATAAGTTGATGAAACGCTGGATCACCGACATCGGCACATGCTTGGTGGAGCTCCACCCGAACTCGTTGCTCATCCCTTCCGGCTCATTAAAAATTTCCCATGAGAGAATGGCGGGATGGCCTTTGAGAGAGTCGATCATTGGGATCAGGCATTTGTTGATGTAGGTGTGTGTGAAGGCAGTATCGACGAGGAGCGAGTCATTCCGGTTCAGCACCGCGGCGCTGTTCGATGTGTTCAGCATATCGAACGACCAGAGGCAGATGTTGACGCCGATCTCCCGCTGCCAAGCGATGTCCAGGATCTTCCGCATGTCCGCGATGGTCCTGGCGCCCGGCCCCGTTACATGTCCGGTCGAATCGAAGGCGGGAGTGACGGTGCCGTCGGTATGCAACCACCACCGGACAGAGTTTCCGCCGGCGTTATGGATGGCCAGAAGGATCTGAGCGAAGGCCACGGTGTCGGGCGATCCTGTTCCGACGTCGCTGGCGTACTGAACCCACGCCAGGTTCGATCCGTTCAGAAAAAGCTGCTGGTTGTTGTAGCCAACCGTCGCAGCCTGCGCCAAAAGCGCATGCGGAAGTGCAACGAACGCGATCAGAATAACACTCCGTTGTACAGTGTGCATAGCATCCTCTCCAATGATCAGTGACTGACGATGAATTGCGATGGCGGATCGAATACGCCGGCAAAATTATTTCAACAAGAGCATCATCCTTGCGCTGGAGTATCCCTCAGCCGAAAATCTATAGATGTATTCGCCGCTGGGAAGATTCCGGGCGTCGAACCCGACGCTGTAATTTCCTGCCGCGAGGTTCTCGTTCACCAATGCGGTGATTTCCCGCCCGAGGATGTCGTAGACCCTCAGCACCACTTTGGCACCGCGCGGCAATGAAAACTCAATTTTCGTCGATGGGTTGAACGGGTTCGGGTAATTCTGTCCCAGCCTGAAGCCGCCAGGGACGCCTTTTGTTTGTTGGACCGCAACGGGGCTGCCGGTGACTACGTATGATGCATAGACGATTGCCCATTCCCCGGAATGATGCGCGGCATACGCAGAATCATTCACATCATCCCATAGCAACGAACCGACCGGATATCCATCAATCGTAGAGATGACGGAGTTTTGTCTGAAGTTCTCTGACAGGTTGGTGAACTTCGCAATTCCCAATTGATCGCCTGCTGCCAGCTGCGCTAAACTGGTAATGGTATCCGTGTTCACTCCGTTCACAACGCCGGGAAGCGTCGTGGGGCTGTAGTCGCCAAAAATGTATTTACTGTGGAGGATATCGTTTGCCGATTGCGGATACTTAGGATCATCGTATTGATATTGATTCCATTTCGCCATTTGCTCCACCACCGATGCATCGATAATGCCCGGAGTTTGTGTCCCAGGGTTTGCCGTCGATGTGTGCCGTTCAATAAATCCGCCGGCCGGCGGCCCGTACATGGTAAAGAGCCTCAGAGTTCGCGGGTTCATCCATTCGCACGGAATGTTTTCTACCCGATATACTCCCGGGTAATACCAGCGCAAGTACGAAAGAGGGTATGCGCTGCTGTCAATGGCGCCGGGAGTCGTATTGTAGTACCCGGTGATCAGCAACGGGTCATAATAATTCACGTTGTCCGAAACATAGATCTGCATTTTGTCGGGGGCCAATGCCGCAGTATTCGAAGCGTACCGCGCAGGCAGCACTGGCGCGCCGTTCACATATGTCAGAGTATCGACATTGATCGTGCTGTAGAATTGGCGTTCGACAGGATCCTCGAGCGCCACCTCGTTCGTATCTTCGCCGGCCCAATTCTGGTTGATGAATATATTGTTCGTCACGAACAATTCCCGATGGTATGGTGAAAGGAGCCAATCTTTCTTGTTGTTGACGATCGTGTTATGGTTGAAATACCCGAAATCCAACAGCGCATTCTGCTGAAGAAACGTCAACCCGCCGCCGACCACCGTTGTGTTTTCAACCCACAACGTATCGATCGGATGCTTGCATTGGAACACCCGCGATCCCCACCATTGACTTGCATTGAACATATTCCGAAAATACGAGTTTGTAATGAAGAATCTCGCACCGTACGGCCATCCACCGATAGCGCCCGATTCGTTCGTGCAGTCGAAGAGGTCGATGTTGCAGAATTCGAACAGGCAGCTGTCGATGGTCAGCGACTGGGGGAGCTTGTTCGCGGTGCCGCAATAAAACAACTCGTTGTTCTGATAACCGTTCATCTGCATCGTCTGGTACTGGATATTCACCATCCTAAGACTGCCATACAGGCAATTCACCGCATTGTTATCGATCGCAACAGTCCCCCCAACTTTTGACTTGACGAGGATGATCGGTTTTGACCTCACCGTGGGGCGGGAGGGATCGGGGACCCCCGCGATGGTCAGCACTCCGGACGGGTCGTAGACATTGATCGGCGCGGATTGGTAGTAAACCTGTCCTTCAAACAGCCCGTAGACTCTCTTTGGATTTATCCTCGTTCCATCGGCGGCGGTATCGCCGTTGATTGTTGCCTCGAGAGCGCCGGCATTTTCGCCCCCGGCAAACGTCCCTCCTGAAATATAGATCGTATCCTTCGAGGCCGCGACCTGGGCGTGCAAGTTAATGACCGCCACAACAGTTGACAACGCAAAAAGAACGAATACCTTTTTCATTATCCCCTCCCTGAGCGATATCCGCTGAGGCGATATCAGGTGGTAAGTTGAATAACTGATCTAGGTTCAACGATGAATTGCAACGGCAAACCCTAGATGGGCCGGAGAGCATGCAAACCTCGACGAAGCGGTTGGAGAACACTCGCGTGCTGACTTGCGGCGATTGGGGTGCACAAGTGTACTTTCGCTGGTCGCTGTTGTATTATTAAAAACATCTTCATGCGCAGACGGTGTAGGACCTCCACCTACGGTGACCATCTCTCCGCCTTTGATCCGCCGATGACACGGTCGCACGATGTCTAGAAGCCTAATTCTCGGCAAGAAAGAGAATTCACTGTACCCGTTACCCGGTCTCAGAACAGATAGGAGATCCCCAGCTGTGCATTCAACCCGTAGGTTTGTTCGCTCGTCGGCAGATGCCCCGACGTCCCGTTATTCCCGTTGTAGTAATTGAGATAATAGTTATCGATATGACTGTTCACGTTCGTCACATCGGCAAACACCGCCAACTCTCCTATCAGTTTCTGCCGTGCCGATATATCAATCAACAAGACGTTGTCATAATATGCATCACGTACAGAATATCGGGTGTCAAGTCCCGTCAGCGTCACCTGCTGATACCGGAACGATACCCTGGAACTGAACCCTTCGTAATCCCACCCAAGTATGGCATTGTATGTCGCCTTCGGCTGATCCTGTAACTGCCCCGACCTTGTCTGATACACCAGCGAGAAGACAGGACTGATCGCCGATCCCCCCGTCTTCACCGACGTAAAATACGGATACAATTGATTCGAGCCCATGAACGATGCATTCAGGTCGAGAACGATACCACTGAGCACTCCCGGCAAATACCACAAATGCGTTTGCCAGGAAAATTCCACGCCCCTGAGATACGCCGCTTCCGGATTGTTCATCGGAATATTCGTATAGATATTGCTCAACTTCCCAGTCACCTGCTTCGCAAAATTCGTATCATAGTAAGCCGCCGCAGGAACCCTATCCCTAATGTCTGACGGCCCTCCTATCACGGGCGAGGTCAGGAAGGGTTGATAATTCTGCATGGTGTATATAAGGTTACTGATCTGTTTGTAAAACAGGTCCACGGTAAATAATCCGATATTATTGTCCGAGACCGTTGCCGCAAGGTCAAAATTCGTCGCCGTCGATGGCTTCAAAAGCGGGTTGCCGCCTGCGATCTGCGGCGCCGGACCGGGACTGAACACAAGCACTGGATCGATATCGATGAAGCTCGGCAGCGAGACGCTTCGATAGACCGCAGCCAATAACTGAACCTTCTCACTCGCTTTATACTTCACGTTGACCGAAGGATACCAATACGGATTATTCCGCTTCGATTCACTCGGCGAGGGCAATCCCACGATCCCTGTCGGGCTCAGAGGATCAACCAGGATATGATAGGAGGTGATATCGGTATTCTCTTGCTGAAACCGGGCTCCGGGAATCACTGTCAGGCTCGTCCCGATGTTAAACTCACCCATCAAATAACCAGCATCTGAATGCTCTTTGTCCGTATAGTTCTGATTATAGCTGTTGACACCATCTAAACGATAACTATTATCTGCCGAGGCGGGCCCCTGATTGGCATAAAAGTAGCTATTAATGCTCAACAGCTTATAAACGTCGTATTGAGGTCCAATTGGATATCCCAATATCGCCCCCCCTTTATAGTTCGGATCGACAAAATTGAAGGCTTGAATTCCCGTTTGATCGGACGGATCTGAATAGAAACCCGGGTACTTTGCAGTCAGATAGTCGATAAGTTGAACTCTTGTGCCGGCAGGCCCCCCATACTGGATAGACGGTCCGGCTTTGTATTGAGTGTTTGTGCGGTCCACGCCATGGTATTTACCCCCAACCGACAAGACCCCGGAAAAGTCCTCTGACATACTAAAATGAATCTTCCAGTCTGCTTTTGCATCATAACTGATATCCGTGAGAGCATTGCTTTGCATATAGAGGTGTTGAAGTTCAGAATTATTCGGCTGTTGGACTCCGTTATAGGCCATTAAAACGGATGGTTGAACAAAATTTGTTGCGGGGAGCTTGACCGGTGTGAAGTTGGCGGGTTCGTAGCCATAAATGTCGAGCTGCTGGGCCAGCGGTGTGCGGACATCTCCCCTAGTATAGGAGATCGAGATTGGCAATTCTGTCTTCCACGGCTTGAACAAGAACTGCAATGAATGGGTTCGCTGCTCTGTCTTTGTGTCGCTTGCAAATATTTGATCTAAGAATTGGCCGGACAAAAAAGTTGTCTGATTACTTCTTGTAATTGTGCTGTCTCTTTTCTGATCGTACACACTATAAAACTTCATATCAACAAAATCCGAGCTATAATCCAATATCGCGCTTGCACCGTAACGCTTTCTTGTTGTTTTTATTTCCTGGAGATTTGCTGATTGTGTGGAAAGATTGTAGATCGAATCGCCGTTGGCCAGGACAAGCCCTTGTGGTGCCGCATACGATCCGTTAAACTGGTCTGCCGGTAGCTGCTTCTCCTCGACGTTGCCCTGCAACAAGAGACCGACCGAATTATTGTCAAGGAACCTGTCGCCGACGGTCCCCGCCACCTTATAATTGTTGTACGAGTCGTCCAATTTTGTATAGCCACCATTGCCACGAACATCGTAATGGAACCCTTCTTGCGCTGTCTTAAGGGTGAGATTAACAGTGCCGCCTAACGCGTCGGCATCCATATCCGGACGCAGGGTCTTCGAAAGCTCCACCCCCCGCACCAGATCGTCAGAGAGCAGGCTCAGATCGATGCCTCGATCGCCGTAGCTGGTCGAGACCATCGGGACGCCTTCGATGGTGATATTATTGTACTTCGGTGAGAGGCCGCGCACGACAACGGCATCGGCCTCGCCAGCATTACGTTGCAGCGACACCCCGGGAAGTCTCCCGATGGATTCCGCGATATTCGCGTCGGGCAATTCCTTCATCTTCTCTGACGATACGACATTGATCAGAGTACTCGAGGCAAGCTGCTGGTTGATCGCTTCATTTTGTCCGCGGGCCTGGGCTGTAACAACCACTTCCTGCCCCTTGATCGGTTGAGCCGACAGGTGAAATTCCTGTTCGAGGACACTATCCTCTACCACGTTTACCTGAACGGTAAGTGGCTGATAGCCCACGTAGGAGATCTTCAATGTTTGTAATCCTGCAGGAACACCACGAACTATAACTGTCCCGTCCAGGTTTGCCGAACCGCCTAAGCTCGTATTGACAACTACAAGATTCGCACCAATGAGGGGGTCGCTAGTCGTCTTGTCTAAGACTCGGCCTTTGATAGTGCCCAACCCCGCTGCGTAGAGTGTTTCAAAAACAAAAAATGACGCAACGACCAGAGCATAGGCAAACGAGATCAGACTCCGATAGTGATAACTATGCATTGTGACCTCCGAATGATGATGGTGAAAAGTCTATTCATGGCAGTGACAACCTCTCACGACGACCGGCGTGACTGTTTCGGTGCGGCGCACAGCTTTCCAACATCTTCAAAAGACGATGGACACAGCGGATGCCACTCGTAATGACGGCGCCCACTTCATATCCGAATCGCGCGTCACTTTGGCGAACGAGTCTTTGTGAGCGATCCAATTTTAGAGAGCAATGCCCTGGCGCGGGCGTACCTCGGATAATGATCCAATAATTGCTCCAGAATACGAACTGCCGGCCCGAGTTTATCGGACATCACATATGCAACAGCGAGCATATAAGCATTTTCGGCTGCAATATCAGGATTTGCGGGAAATTTATTCACTTCTTCGTAACAGTGAATTGCACTCTCCAGTTTTCCTTCCTTCAAATAGGTATCGCCGAGCATCCTAAACGTCAGAGGAAAGGGCTGAACCCGCAGAGAGGCAAGAAGAGTCGTTTCAGCCTTTAGGAACTCGCTATGGCTGAAGTAGATTTGAGCCAATCTAAGGTACGACGGAATGTCCAATGGGAATTGATCAATGATCGATTCGCCCTCATTTTCTGCGTTCGTGATCTCGTTCCGCTGCAAGTAGTATTCGATCGCACGGCTATGGGCGTTTTCCCAATTAATTTGACCGTGCACAAGCTGTTCAACGATGAACCTCAGAGTGTCCGACTGTTTCACAGGTGCGACCGTCGAAGGCTGACTCCTGAACGGCCAGCCCGAGGTGAGGTATTCGGTCTTACGGGCTGCCAGCATTTCATCAAGTTCTGTGACATGGCGCGATCTCCAAATAATGTCCTCACTCAATGTATCATGCGCCATCCAGTCTCCGGATGACGCCATGAGGCCGTGATCACACATTACCCGGCTATATTCTCTGGCGATATAATAGGAGCCGCGTGAATTCGGATGAAGATGCTCAAGGACAAGATTGCGTCCAATAAGGGAATCCTCCGAAAGTGATCGAAACACCGCCTCAATATCCGCGACATAAGCCCCCTTGATGTTAGTCATCGAACGGATGAGATCATTGAACTTGCTATCTGTCCTAAACCGGAGCTCGTCATAATCCCTGGCAAGCATAAACTCACGGTACGCCTCAGTATTATTTCCGCGTGCGCTTAAGGACTGAGCAAGCCGATAATGAACATCGGCATAGAGTGAATCCAGGGAGATGGCAGACCGAAAACAAATGACGGCAGAGTCCAAATTGCCCTCAGCTTGAAAAAGCTTCCCCTTCTCGTAAAGCTGTTGAAATCGACCTCGTTCTTGCTCCGAACGGTGTGGTGAGATGTTCGAAACGAATGGATTTTGGTCTCGGATGTTGGATACCTGAGTGCCAAGAATCAGGGGAACATTTCGATCGCGGCAGAGGTCGCATAGGTCTTCAAGATTCTCTTTGAATGTCTCAAACGCGGTGTGATAAATATCGCTCCCGTAGGGAATATATTGGCCACGGGCAACATGTTCCATCAATGTCGTGCGGTCAGCGGACGGTTCACCGGGTTTGCCAAACAGATTGAAGAGGCCATCAACTCCATTTTTTACGAGCTGAAACGTCCGGAGATGAATCATCCGTAAATACAGTAGTGTAATCCACCGTGCCGAGGCGATACGCTCATTCGAAGCTGCTCCCAGCATGCCATAGAATTCATTATGGCCGTCGTAGACGATAAGAAGATCAGGCGCATAATCCATGACTGTTCTGCTGATGTCGAGAACGGCAAAGCTATTCGTAGCGGTGATCCCCAAATTCACGACTTCAACGGACCTATCGGGAAAGAGAGACTTCAGTCGATCCCGAAGAAATGAAGGAAAGGCACCGTTATACCAGTAAGGGTACCCTATCGTTGACGATTCGCCGAGACAAATAATGCGAAACGTTCCGGCCGGTTTGGAAACGAGAAAGAGCTCAGGCGAAGGGCTAGGCTCAAAATTGGTCCCGCCGAAGTATCGATTTTTTATCGAGGGATTCAATGTGTAATACAGTCTCCCATTCACCGTTTCAACCTTGAAGAGCGAAAGGTCGGGGCCATAACGAAAATATCGGAGGGAGAATTCAAGGGCGGCAAGGACGAAAACCGGAAGTAAAAGAGCAAGAACCGTAAATATGAATCTTCGACGCGGGGTCATCGATTTATTCAGTTGTCGACGGGCTGGCTCTTTCATTGGTAGTACGTACTTAGGCTAACAAAAACCTTCGAGTTCATATCCCGAAAGAAAAAGTGACCGGCAAATTACTTCTTCGCCGGTCACTATGAGTGCAACACGAAAGATGTAAGTACCGATCCTTACTTCAGCAGCAGCATCTTTTTCACGCTCGTAAAGTTGCCTGCGGAGAGACGATAGATGTACATGCCGCTGGCGAGGTTACGCGCATCAAACGTCACGCTGTGGTTTCCGGCGGAGAGATTGCCGTTCACAAGCGTCGCGACGAGCTGGCCGAGTGTGTTGTAGACCTTCAACTGCACGGTCGACTGCTGTGGAACCGAGAAGTCGATCTGCGTTGACGGGTTGAACGGGTTCGGATAGTTCTGGCTAAGGTTGAACGTTGTCGCAACACCCGCCTTTTGCCTTACTGACAACGCGACGCCTGCAGCAGTTTCGTATGCCGTATTGACCGCTGCAAAATCTGCAGCTGAACTATATGCAGCGAGTTTCGTATCGTTCCAAATCAACGCACCCAGCGGAAGACCGTCAATAGTTGAGGTCACCGTTGCGTCCCAATTTTCCGTGAGGTCTGTAAATTTGGAAATTCCGATTCCGTCTTCACCGCCCGGATGCGTTCCGCCGGCCTTACCCGGAATTGTTCCAGGATCAAAGTCGCCGAAGATCATTTTGCTATGATAGGCATCGGGCGCTGTCGTCCAGTGCGGATCCGAGTATTTATTCTGGTTCCACTGCATCATGATGTCGCGGGTTGCCGCGTCGATATTGTCCACCGTCGGGCTTCCGGGAACGACATTTTTCGGTGCATCCATGACAAAACCACCGGCAGGCGGGGCATAGGCAGCGAACAACGCCTGCGTACGTGCGTTCATCCACTCGCCGGGCATATTGTTCAAATGCTGAGGTTTTCCATAACCGTATCCCCAATCCAGCCATGAATTCACATACCCGGTCGTTGAATCTTCGGTGATATTATTCTTGTTCGTGAAATAGTCGAGCAATAAGGGATTCCAATAGTCGATATTGTTCGACACGAAGACGTGGAGTTTGTTGAGATTCAGATCCGACGTAAACACTGAATCGTTGGTCGGGCTGATCCAATACCTCGGCTGGGTCGCGACCTTATTCGTCCAGTTAATCGTGTCAATATTGACCGTGCTTTCAAATCCCTTGTCGGGATCCTGACCGCTGTTCGTCACCGTGGAATCTTCGCCAACCCAGTTTTGATTGAGGAAAATGTTGTTGGTGACAACCAGTGTCTTGTAATAAGGGGACAATGTCCAGTATTTGTGGTTGTTGACGATCGTGTTATGGTTAAAGTACGCAAAATCAGTAAGTTCTGTCTGCTGTAGGAATGTGAGTCCGCCGCCAGTGACAGTGACGTTCTCAACCCATAACGTGTCGATCGGATGCTTGCACTGGAAGATTCTTGAACCCCACCACTGGCTGGAGTTGAACAAGTTTCTAAAATACGAGTTCGTGATCTTGAATTTCGCTCCATTTGGCCAGCCACCGATTGCGCCCGATTCATTCGTGCAGTCGAAGATATCGATGTTGCTGAATTCGAACAAGCAATTGTTGATGGTCAGCGACTGCGGCAGGCTATTCTGCGTGCCGCAATAGAAGTTCTCATTGTTCAGTGTTCCATCCAACTGCTGCCCGACATAATGGAGGTTGTCGAATCTGATGCTGCCATACACCACGTTGTCTCCGCCGCCATTGATAAGAATCGGGCCACTGACTCCCTGCATCAACCATACCGGTTTGGTGGTGCCAGAAGCGGACGGAACACCGACAATGGTCAACGTTCCGGTCGGATTGACAACATCGAGTGCATTTTGCTGCAGATAGTACTGCCCTTCGTACAAGGCATAAATCCTGTTTGGATTCTTTCTTGTTCCGTCGGCAGCAGTGTCGCCGTTGATAGCAGTTTCAAGAGCTCCCGGATTTTCCAGACCTGCAAGTGTTCCACCGGTGATGTACATCGTATCTCCGCTGGCTGACACTTTTGTCACCTCCGAGATTTTCGCCTGCGCACTTGAAACGCTTGTAACGACGAAGAGAATTATCGCCAAGCTAAAAATTATACGCATCGCTTTCATATCTTTCCTCCTAAATTGGTGTACTGTGAATTAATCGAAAATAAAGAGTCCGACTTTTTGCATGCACCTCCTTTCCGAAACTTGCCTGGTGTAATGGATCACGTTATAGTTAGAGTTTGTTGCATGGATTCATTGATTTTAGTAAGAGAAGCTAAGTCCCAGCTGTGCATTCAACCCGTAGGTTTGTTCGCTCGTCGGCAGATGCCCCGACGTCCCGTTATTCCCGTTGTAGTAATTGAGATAATAGTTATCGATATGACTGTTCACGTTCGTCACATCGGCAAACACCGCCAACTCTCCTATCAGTTTCTGCCGTGCCGATATATCAATCAACAAGACGTTGTCATAATATGCATCACGTACAGAATATCGGGTGTCAAGTCCCGTCAGCGTCACCTGCTGATACCGGAACGATACCCTGGAACTGAACCCTTCGTAATCCCACCCAAGTATGGCATTGTATGTCGCCTTCGGCTGATCCTGTAACTGCCCCGACCTTGTCTGATACACCAGCGAGAAGACAGGACTGATCGCCGATCCCCCCGTCTTCACCGACGTAAAATACGGATACAATTGATTCGAGCCCATGAACGATGCATTCAGGTCGAGAACGATACCACTGAGCACTCCCGGCAAATACCACAAATGCGTTTGCCAGGAAAATTCCACGCCCCTGAGATACGCCGCTTCCGGATTGTTCATCGGAATATTCGTATAGATATTGCTCAACTTCCCAGTCACCTGCTTCGCAAAATTCGTATCATAGTAAGCCGCCGCAGGAACCCTATCCCTAATGTCTGACGGCCCTCCTATCACGGGCGAGGTCAGGAAGGGTTGATAATTCTGCATGGTGTATATAAGGTTACTGATCTGTTTGTAAAACAGGTCCACGGTAAATAATCCGATATTATTGTCCGAGACCGTTGCCGCAAGGTCAAAATTCGTCGCCGTCGATGGCTTCAAAAGCGGGTTGCCGCCTGCGATCTGCGGCGCCGGACCGGGACTGAACACAAGCACTGGATCGATATCGATGAAGCTCGGCAGCGAGACGCTTCGATAGACCGCAGCCAATAACTGAACCTTCTCACTCGCTTTATACTTCACGTTGACCGAAGGATACCAATACGGATTATTCCGCTTCGATTCACTCGGCGAGGGCGAGCCCACGATCCCTGTCGGGCTCAGAGGATCAACCAGGATATGATAGGATGTGATATCGGTATTCTCTTGCTGAAACCGGGCTCCGGGAATAACTGTCAGGCTCGTTCCGATGTTAAACTCACCCATCAAATAACCCGCAACTGTATGTTCTTTGTCCGAGTAGTCCTGATTGAAGCTATTGACACCTGAAATCAAATATTCATCAATCGCTGTGCCCGGTCCACGATTCGCATAAAAGTAACTGTTTATGCTCTCCAATTGAGCGACGTTATATTGAGGCCCTATTGCGTATCCTAAGATCGACCCACCCTTATAGTTCGGATCAACAAAATTGTTGGCCTCAATCCCCGTTTGGAGGGTAGGGTCAGTACTAAAGCCGGGATAATGCGCGGTGAGATACGAAATCATATCGTCCCTTGCCCCCTTTCCCTGTCCATACTGGATGTACAGCCCATATTGATCTCGATTGCTCGAACGCGTCACGCTGTGATACTTTCCGCCTGCCGTGATTGTTCCGGAGAATTCGTCTGAAAACTTAAACGGTATTTTCCAGTCAGCCTTTGCATCATAATCCTGGTCCGAAAGAGAAGTATTGATGATCCATGGCTCCTGAAGCAAAGAATACTGGGGCTGCTGCACTCCATTATAGTTCATCAAGATGGAAGGTTGAACAAAGTTTGTTTGTTGCACCTTTAGGACCGGAAATCCCGTAGGCTCAAATCCATAGATATCAATCTGCTGGGCTAGCGGAGAACTTACATCCCCCTTCGTATACGTAAACGACAGCGGCAATTCTGTCTTCCCGAGTTTGAATAAAAATTGCGCCGAATGCGACCATTGTTCGGTCTTGGTCTGGTTGGCAAAAATCTGGGAGAAGAATTGTCCGGATAAGAATGTCGTTTGGTTGCTTCTGGTCAAGGTACTGTCTTTTTTCTGGTCGTACACGCTGTAGAATTTCGCGCTAAAAAAATCAGACACATAATCTAGCACCGCGCTCGCGCCGTATCGATTCCTTTTTGTATCTGTTTGCTGAACGGTTGCTGTTTGCGTGGAAAGATTATAGATCGAATCGCCATTGGCAAGGACTAGCCCCTGCGGTGCCGCATAGGTAGCGTTAAATTGATTTGCCGGCAACCTCTTCTCCTCGATGTTGCCCTGAATCAGGAGTCCGAGGGAGTTGTCATCCAAGAATCTGTCGCCGACCGTCCCCGCTACTTTGTAGTTGCTGTATGAGTTGTCCAGTTTTGTATATCCCCCGTTGCCGCGAACATCATAATGGAACCCTTCTTGCGCCGTCTTTAATGTAAGGTTGACCGTCCCGCCTAACGCGTCGGCATCCATATCCGGACGCAGGGTCTTCGAAAGCTCCACTCCCCGCACCAGATCGTCGGAAAGTATACTCAGATCTATGCTCCGGTCGCCGTAGTTGGTCGAGACCATCGGGACGCCTTCGATGGTGATATTATTGTACTTCGGTGAGAGGCCGCGCACGACAACGGCATCGGCCTCGCCAGCATTACGTTGCAACGACACCCCGGGAAGTCTCCCGATGGATTCCGCGATATTCGCGTCGGGCAATTCCTTCATCTTTTCTGCCGACACCACATTGATCAGCGTACTCGACGCCAACTGCTGGTTGATGGAAGACAACTGGCCGCGCGCCTGTGCCGTGACAACGACCGTTTCGCCAATCACCGAACCAGCCGCAAGCGAAATTTCCTGCTGCACGGTCCCATTTTCTGCGAGCGTCACCTCGACCGTGATCGGTTTATATCCTACGTACGACACCTTCAATGTTACTTTCCCCGCAGGGACGGTATGGATGGTGAACTTTCCGTCGATGTCGGCTGCCGCACCGAGGTTGGTGCCCGCAACGATCACATTGGCCCCAACGAGCGCTTCGTGCGAGTCCTTATCAACAATCCGGCCGTTGATCGTTCCGGTTCCCTGCGCAAACGCTGACGCGGTGATCAACAACAATGCTGCAACTGCACACGCCAGTTTCATTCGATTGTAAGAAGTCTCAATAGACATTTTTTCTTCTCCGATGAATTAGTTGCCGCTGAGGGTAGTATGGTAACTTCAGACTTGAATTAAAGCTCGATGTGATGGTGGAGACTTGGAAGAGAACACCGTGGTCACCTGGCGCAAATTTAGGTTGTACTTTTTTGATTGTCAAGCCCTTTTTTGATTTGCAACTCACGATAACGTACTTGCGTTCATAAGATCACAAGGCTCTGCCGGCATCAATTGGTTTTTTCCGGCAACCATCTGACCGACCTTGAGATTCGGCGAACCATCAGCCTAAAACGTGAAAAGAGTTGAAGTAATACTTGAATCGGTACGGCGGGCATATTCAGCACATTCATTCAGCTTACCAAAGTATTGTTTTCGGCATGAACGAAGTTTTCCTTAAAATCATGGTTCTTGCATACATGATGCCATACTTTTGACCTTCATATATGGCATAAATATGCAAAAAAGGGAGATTACCTATGTGTCGTATTTACGCCCGCGTTTATTATTTTGATAAAGTGTATCATTGTAATATAACAGGCCATGAGCCGCTTATTTCCAGTCGTCTGTCCTGAAGGATGATGCCGGAAGCCCTTCCACGTTGTAGAGCGTCGCCGCCGGTGTATTAGTGAAAGCATAGCGTACGGCAACGGGATGCGCCACGCCGTCAGCCGAGATCAGCAGGGTCGATCCCTTGATCTTCACTCTTGCATTCTTAAACTGCTTATCTTCTCCCGCGATCTGAAAACCGCTCCCGCTCGAATCTTCCTTCACGACTAATCCCTTGCCGACGTTTCCGAATTTCAAAACCGCAACGTCTTTTTTTATTTTCATCGATTGAAACACGGGACCGGAGCAGACAATGTTTTTCTGATGATACGCATTCGCGAGCGCACACAGCGCGAGGCGTTTGCCGACATCCTGTTTGTCCGACGGATGAATGCTGTTGAAATCGCCGATGTCGAGGGTCACTGCCATCGCAGTGTTCTTCACGGAAAGGGATTTGAACTGCGCTTCGCGAATGAGTTCGGAATGGGCGTCCGGCCCGTAATTGTACGGCGCGATCTGGACAAAATAGAACGGAAGGTTCTCCGACCGGAAAACCTCCCTCCACTCGCCGATCATCAACGGAAATAACTTGGCGTACATCTCCGCGCGGCCGATGTTCGATTCTCCCTGGTACCAGATCACACCGCTAAGAGTGAACGGCACCAGCGGCGAGATCATTCCGTTGAAGAGCGCCGTCGGAGAGTACCCGGAAAAATCGATCGGCACTTTCGGACGCCGGAAATATTCCTGCCCCTTGTATCCGAAGGCGTAAAAAATGCTGCCGCGGTATTCCGCCACCGGCAGGTACTTCCACTTCCCCGCCAAAGGAATTGCCAGCGCAGTATCGGTACGCTTCAACTCCATCTCTTCGGGCTTGCCGAAGATGCCGCCGTTGCCCCCGTAGTCGAGAACGCGCACAGCAATTTCGACGACCGAATCTTTCACGACGCTCCCCGGCAGCGGATAGATTCGCGGCTCCTCCCACATCCCTTCGGTGAGATGGCTGCCGACAGGAACGCCGTTAACGAACGTTTCATCCATATCGTCGATGGGGCCGAGGCTGAGCACGAGGTCTCTTCCTTTCCAGCCGGACGGAAGAATAACCTGCTTCCTGAACCAGACCGCTCCGTCAAATTCCCCAACTTCCGTCCGTTCCCAGACGGTTGGAAGCGTCATCTCCTTCCAAAGCGAATCGTTGAAACTTTTGGAAGCGCAAGCGCTGTCGTCGAAGTCGAGGTTCAGCCAGCGGCTTTCCTGCTTGCGTCCGGCGAGCTTAATGACCGGATGCCCGGTTACCCACTTGTTGAGCACAAGAATGCTGTCGCGTCCTTCTTCCATCTTTTTGAGAACGGAATCGTAAGCGCCGACCGTCGTGAGGGCTTTCTTGCCGATCCACGATTCGATGGCCGTCCCTCCCCAGCTCGCATGGATCATCCCGATCGGCACGTTCAATTTCTCGTGCAATGTTCTCGCGAAGAAATACCCGGCGGCACTGAAGAGCCGCGCGTTCTGCGGCGTGCATTCCGTCCACCGTCCGTCGCACGATGTTTCGGGTTCGATCGCGTACCCCCGTTTCATCCCGAAGAGACGGATGTTCGGATAGTTTGCGTGCGCGATCTCGCTGTCCGAATTCATGATCGGATTCTGTGGCCGCCAGCCTTCGAGAGGCATTTCCATGTTCGACTGCCCCGAGCAGAGCCATACTTCTCCCAGAAGCACGTCATGGAGCGTCACGCTCGTGTCGCCGTCCGACGCGGTGATTTCGTACGGCCCGCCGGCTTTCACTGTCCTCAAATGAAGGGACCACGACCCGCTGCTGTCCGCCACGGCGGAAGCGCCAGCGTTCCATGAAGCCTTGAGCGAGACTCGTTTGCCGGCGGCAGCCGTCCCCCAGACGGCAACGTCGTGCCGCTGCTGCAGCACCATGCTGTCGGTAAAGATCGAAGAAAATTGGAGCGGTTGATGCTGCGCGGCTGCGCATTCAACAATGAGTATTGCAAGAAGGCCTAATATTCGGGCGGATGGTTTCATCGGTCGGGTACTCCTCGGTTATTATTCTAGGAGAGGGCGTATGCAATAATTTTGCCAGGCCAATCTCGCCAATTGGCCCCTTAACTGCAAGCTTCCGATAAATCAATCTTCGAGCCGCTTTATCATTTCCATAATCATTATCACTCTGATAATTTGACGAACGCGCGAATTCGCTAAATAATCGCTAAAGGAGGGGAGAGAAATGGCACCGTTTATGCTTAAAAGTTTTGAGGCAAAGTATCTCATCTTATTAGAAAGCGAATTCTTATGTCAATCAGCCCCCTCGACATCGGCATCATCATTGCCTATTTTGTCGTTGCAATGACGCTCGGAATTTACGTGTCACAGCGGGCAAAGAAAAGCATGAGCTCATATTTCCTTGGCGGGAATTCTCTCCCCTGGTGGATTCTCGGTGTGTCCGACGCTTCCGGGATGTTTGATATTACCGGAACGATGTGGCTTGTGTACGTCCTCTTCGTGTACGGGTTCAAGAGCGTGTGGATGCCGTGGATCTGGCCGACTTTCAACCAGATCTTCCTGATGGCGTATCTTTCGATCTGGCTCCGCAAATCGAAGGTGATGACCGGCGCCCAGTGGATCGAAACGCGGTTCGGCCGCAGCAAAGGCGCAAATCTTTCGCACATCAGCGTCGTCATCTTTGCGCTCATCAGCGTCATCGGCTTCATCGCATACGCGTTCAAGGGGATCGGAAAGTTTGCAGCAATTTTCTTCCCGTGGCACGTCTCGCCGGATATGTATGCGGTCATCCTCATGTCGTTCACTGCGGTCTATGCGGTGAAAGGGGGAATGTTCAGCGTGGTCATTACGGAATTTCTCCAGTTCATCGTCCTCACGGTCGCATCGCTCGCGATCGGCATCCTTGCGATCACGACAGTAACGCCGGCGCAGTTGCACCAGTTCATCCCTCAAGGCTGGACGACCCCTTTCTTCGGCTGGACGCTCGGCTTGAATTGGACGGGGTTGATCGACGCCGTAAACGCCAAAATCGAAGCGGACGGTTACAGCATGTTCGGCTTCTTCTTTATCATGGTGGTCTTCCAGGGTATTCTGAAGAGCGCTGCCGGTCCGGCGCCGAACTACGATATGCAGCGGGTCCTCGCAACACGTTCGCCGAAGGAAGCGGCGAAGATGAACTGGTTCGTCAACCTCGTCCTCATGTTCCCGCGCTATACGATGATCTCCGGGATCACGGTTCTTGCGCTCGCATTCTTTTCGCCGGAGCTTAAGTCGATGGGGCAAAATATCGACTTCGAGCTGATCCTTCCCTACATTATCAAAAGCATTCTTCCGGTCGGCCTGGTCGGCTTGCTGCTCGCTGGTCTGCTGGCGGCGTTCATGTCCAACTATGCCGCGACCATCAATGCGGCGCCGGCGTATGTCGTCAACGACATCTATAAAAGGTTCATCAACCCGCACGCGAGCGAGGGGCGATACGTCACCCTGAGCTATATTACGACCATCGCCTTCGTGCTGATCGGTTTTGCCTTCGGGTTCATGGTGGAATCCATCAACCAGGTGACGCTCTGGATCGTCAGCGCGCTCTACGGCGGCTACACGGCATCGAACGTGCTCAAATGGTACTGGTGGAGGCTGAACGGACACGGATATTTCTGGGGGATGATCTCGGGTATCGCGGCATCGATGATCATTCCGGCGGCGTTCCCGTCGATCCCGGCGATCATGTCCTTCCCGTACGTTTTCGCGGTCTCGCTTGTCGGGTGCATTGTCGGAAGCCTGGCGACGAAACCGGAACCCGATGAGGTGCTGCTGCGGTTCTACATGCAAATCCGCCCATGGGGATTCTGGGGACCGATCATCAAAAAAGCGCGCGCATACTATCCGTCGTTCGAACCGAACCCGAACTTCGTCCGCGACATGACCAACGTCCTTGTCGGAGTCGTGTGGCAGACCTCGATCGTACTTGTTCCCATCTCACTGATCACGCGCGAGATGACCTTGCTGTACGGCGTCCTCGCCAGTTTCGCGATCACGTCGGTGATCCTGAAATTCAACTGGTGGAATAAGCTGGACGACCTGAGCAAGGAGACGCTCCCCGCCGATTTCGACGAACGAGTGTTAAAGATGAAGCCGACGAACGGAAGCCAGACGGTCCCGTCCGCCGCCGAGGGGTCGGTTGCATTTTCAAAATAGTTCTCCTCCGGAATTACCATGAAACGACAAGAGTTCAACCGGAAATTAGCGACGCTGACGAGCGACTATGAAAAGCTCGTCAAAAAGCCGAACGCGAAAGCAAAGAAGAGCAACGGCATTTTCCACCGGTACGTCAACCCGGTCGTGACGGCAGAGCACGTACCGTTGTTCTGGCGTTACGATTTGGACTATGCGACGAACCCGTCTTTGATGGAACGGCTGGGCGTGAACGGTACGTTCAATGCCGGTGCGTTCGAACTCGGCAAAAAAATTCTCCTCTTCGTCCGCGTCGAAGGAGTGGACAGGAAATCCTTCTTTGCCGTCGTTGAATCGGCCAGCGGCATCGACCGCTTCCGTTTTTGGGACTATCCGATCTCATTCCCCGAGACGTCGGACCCCGACACGAACGTCTACGACCTGCGCGTCGTGAAGCACGAGGACGGATGGATCTACGGATTGTTCTGCACGGAGCGCAAGGACACAAGCGCGCCGAGGACGGATCTGTCGTCCGCAACAGCGCAATGCGGGATCATCCGTACGAAAGACTTCAAAAAGTGGGACCGGCTCGCCGACCTTAAGACGAAATCGCCGCAGCAAAGGAACGTTGTCCTTCATCCCGAATTTGTCCATGGAAAATACGCCTTCTACACGAGGCCGCAAGACGGGTTCATCGAAACGGGATCGGGAGGAGGCATCGGCTGGGGACTTTCCGATTCGATCGAGAACGCGGAGATCCGCAGCGAGATCATCGTCGACGACCGGGTCTATCATACGATCAAAGAAGTGAAGAACGGCCTGGGCCCCGCGCCGATCAAAACGGACAAAGGGTGGCTCCAGCTCGCACACGGCGTCCGGAACACGGCTGCCGGTCTGCGCTATGTGTTGTACTTATTCCTGACCGACCTTAAAGATCCGTCAAAAGTCATCGCACGTCCGCAGGGATATTTCATCGCGCCGGAAGGAATGGAGCGCGTCGGCGACGTTTCGAATGTCGTCTTCAGCAACGGCTGGGTGAAACGGGACAACGGCGAGGTGTTCATTTACTACGCCTCATCGGACACGCGGATGCATGTCGCAACCTCCACCGTCGATCGATTGCTCGACTATGTTTTCCACACGCCCGAGGACGGCTACCGGAGCGCCATGAGCGTAAAGCAGCGGTACGACTTGATCTCGAAGAACCTGAAGATTCTGAAAAAGTAGCTCTCCGCAACACAGATGCCTTGTCCTTATCCTGATGCAGGATCGGTCCAAGGCATTCGTGTTTTATGGGGTAAATGATTTTGGTTCAGCGGAAAGAAGCGCTACGCGGGAACCGCGGCAAGCTGCGAGGAAGCAACGGCGTGCCAGGCGTGTGCCAGTTCGGCAACCTCCTTCTTCTTCGCCGAATTCTCCCCGGTGAGCAGGTTGATGCAGTTCATCAGCGCCCTCCCGGTGTGATAGGTGCATTTCCACATATGGCTTTTCGGTCCGGTCTTGAAATGCGGCTCTTTGTCGATCCCCCCTTCGAACCAATCGCCGTTCTGCGGGTCGATGATGTAGGTTCTAACGTATTTCCACTGCTTCAGAAAGTGGTCCTCATATTTTTTCTCCTGGGGAAAAATTTTCGAGAAGAGCAGGAGCGCGTTCAGCCCTTCCGCCTGCGCCCACCAATTCTTTGAATCCTTGACGATCGAGCATTCGGTCTCTCCCTTGAAATAGTACCCTCCGTCGTAAAACCCGCCGACCGACTCGTCGAAGCCGAAGCGGATCGCATGGTCGAGCATCCGCTTCGCAACCGCCAGCGTTCTCGTGTCGTTCTTCAGTCCCAGAGCGTGTGACGCCTCGAGCATCAGGAACGCCGTTTCGTAATCGTGGCCGAAGGAAACATGGTCGAGCCCGAAATTCGCTTTGCGCACATCCTCCGCCGCATCCCGGAACGACACCGGCGACCAATCCGGGTGAAAGAACAATCTCAGCGATCCTTCTTTCGACACCATCGTGTCGCGTATCAGCACGAGCAGCCGTTCAAGCTGCATCCGCAGTTGCGGAGACTTCCACACATGGTACAGCTCCGTGTACGCTTCGAGCAGATGGATCGACGAGTTCTGGTCTTTGAACCCGAGCTCGCTTCTGTCGGACGCGATCGTTTTGTACTGCGAACTTGAATCGAACGGTTTTCCCTCGCGGGTCAGGAATTCGAAGTACCCCTCCCCTTTCGGGTCGTAGGCATGCTCCTCCACCCATCGGAATGCCTCCTGGGCAAAGTTCAATATCTCGTTGTTTCCTGTTTGACGATACAGCGCCGCAAGCGCATAGATGCCGAATGCATTTCCGTACGTCCGCTTCTCGTCGCGCCATCCGTTCACGTCCGACAGTCCGCCGACGCGGTTTCTGATCTGATAGAACCCGCCGTACTCGGCGTCCCACATATGAATGCGCAGCGAATAGTAGCCGTGCAGCCCCATTGTTTCGAACGACCGGTCGTTCAGGAACGAGGCGAGTTTCGACAACGTCCACACATGCCTCGCCTGCGTTACGATCATTTTTTCCTGTTCCGGAGGAAGTTTCCAATTGTAAGCGACGTTCGTAAAGTATCCGCCGCACTCTTTGTCGACGACGAGCGGATACCACCGGTCCACGATCCCCTTTCTTAGGGCATCAGCGAACTCTCCTGCCAATTCTTCTTTTTGATCCATACTCCTGCCAGCTTTTTGGGTGAAACGAGTGCAATTGACGTGCCGGAATTTTTTGACAAATAAGTATGCTTCTTCGAGTCCGCAGCCGACGCCCCGAACACAGTCCTATTATTTTGATAATCTTTCACAAAATAATAAGAAATGCCCCGCCCGCGCATTTATTTTTTTGCATTTTCAGAAGGGATTATCTACAATGTATGGCATTACATTTGAACTTCATGCAGCAAGCGCAATTGCCTATTCACAAATTCCCGGTTGCATCGTGAACAAATTCTTTCGGCCCATCCTGCTTGTCGTTCTGTGCGCCTTCGCTGCGCACGCGCAGTTCAAGAATTTTATTACGGTCAAGAAGGACAAATTGATGGATGGCGATGCCGAGCTTCGATTCATTTCATTCGACGTCCCAACCCTCCACTATATCGAGGATTATCTTCCGTTCGGCGGAACCAACCAATGGCGGCTGCCGGATGAATTCGAGATCCGCGATGCGCTCACCGCGGTAAAGCAAATGGGGGGAAAGGTTGTCCGCATGTATGTCTTTTCGGTCAAGAAGGAAGGGGATACGGTCGAAGTCTTCCACGTCGAGGCTCCGGGAAAATTCAACGAGGAAGCATTCAAGACATTCGACAAGGTTCTTTCTATAGCGAACGAGCTCGGCGTCAGGCTCATCGTCCCGTTCGTCGACAACTGGCTGTGGTGGGGAGGGCCGAAAGAGTACGCGGCGTTCCGGGGGAAGGCGCGCGATGCGTTCTGGACCGACCAGCAGCTGATCGGCGACTTTGAGAAGACGATCGAGTTTGTCCTCAACCGCAAAAACACCGTCACCGGCATCCCCTACAACGAGGACAAGGCTATTCTTGCTTGGGAAACCGGCAACGAGATTGTCGCCCCGTTCTCATGGACGAAAACCGTCGCCGCATACATCAAGAGCATCGATAAGAATCACCTGGTCATGGAAGGCACTCTGGCGCGGGAAATTTCAGAAGAGGCGCTCAACGACCCGGACCTCGACATTCTCTCGACTCATTATTATCACGACGCCAGGGCCGCCGTCAATGACATCGTGAAAAACCGGGAAATGTCAAAAGGGAAGAAGCCGTACCTTGTCGGCGAGTACGGACTCGTTCCGACGGAAGACATCCGCATGATCACCGACACCGTCATCAACCAGGGGCTTTCGGGAGCGATGATCTGGAGCCTCCGGTTCAGGAACCGCGACGGGGGATTTTACAGCCATTACGAATACCAGAATTACGAGGCGTACCGGTGGCCGGGATTTTCTTCCGGCGACTTTTACGACGAGCGGAACGTCCTCACTCTTTTGCGCGAAAAGGCGCATCAGATCGACGGCACGACGGCGGAGCGGCTTCCGGTTCCCGCCCCTCCCCACTTGCTCGACATCAACGACGTCGCGGAAATCTCATGGGAGGGGTCGACCGGCGCCGGATCGTATACGGTCGAGCGAAAAGAAGAAAGCGACACGTCATGGACTGTCGCCGCCGCCAACGTCGATGAATCCCGGTACCAATACCGTCCCCTCTTCTCCGACGGGTCGGCAGAGATCGGAAAGAAATATTCATACAGGGTGAAGGCAAAAAATGAAACCGGGGAATCCGGTTACTCCAACGTTGTCGGCCCGGTCGAGGCAGTCTACAAAACGATCGTTGATGAGATGGAGAATTTCGACAAGGTATTCCAAAAAGACGGCGCGTTGAAGCTATTGACGCTGGAAGATATCCGGCGCGCGAAAGAAGACCGGAGCCGGCTGGCCGGAAATAACGGAAGCTATATTATCTATACGCTGGAAGGTAAAGCGGCAAGTGTTCTGGTGGATTATTTTGTCGCAGACACAACAAAGAAGGTCGAAGTACTCGCCTCAAAAGATCTGGAAACGTTCGCGGATCTTGCCACACGCAAAGAAGTATTTCTTTACGGACAGAACGATTACGGATACTTCGATGCCGTGACGCTTGCGGGAACGGAATTTCCGGACGGGACAAAGTACATCAAGATCATGCTGGAAGAGGGGGTTCAGATCAGCCGCATCGAAATCCGCTCACGCTGATGCCATGGTGCCTCGATGGATGAAAAGAGGGCAAATCGCATGACGGTTCGTTTCACAATCGCCGCACTCTTTTTGCTCGCTGTTCCTCCCCCACTCCACGCTCAGTTTCAGAACTTCGTCACAACCAAAGGAGACAAGCTCATGGACGGAGATCATGAACTCCGGTTTGTCTCCTATAATCTCCCCAACCTCCATTACATTGAAGACAACCAGCAATTCACCGACCCAAATCCGTGGCGCGTCGCAGACGAGTTCGAAATACGGGACGCTCTTCAGGCGATCATGCAAGCCGGCGGAAAAGTGACCCGGATGTACGTGATCTCGGTCCGAAAAGAAAAGGACCCTCCGGACCTGATCCGCCATGTTGACGGGCCGGGGATGTTCAACGAAGAGGCGTTTAAGGCGTACGACAAAGTCCTTCAGGTCGCCAACGAAACCGGGATACGCGTGATCATTCCGCTGGTCGACAACTGGTGGTGGTGGGGCGGGCCGAAGGAGTATGCGGCCTTCCGCGGGAAGAAGAGCGAGGAGTTCTGGACCGATTCTCTTCTGATCTCCGACTTCAAAAAAACGGTCGAGCACATCGTCAACCGGGTCAATACCTGCACCGGCGTTCCTTTTAAAGAAGACAAAGCAATACTTGGATGGGAAACGGGGAACGAGCTTGAACCGACCACCTATGAGTGGACCCGCACGATCGCCGCGTACATCAAAAGCCTCGACAAAAATCATCTCGTCCTCGAAGGGACGCACAGCAAGTCCGTGAGCGACTCGGCACTTGCAGACCCGAACATTGATGTGGTCTCGACGCATCATTACGTTCCCGCATACCAGATGATCCCGCTCATCCTCAGCGCGAGAGAAAAAGCCAAAGGGAAAAAGCCGTACTTCATCGGCGAGTTTGGTTCTCTGCCCATCGACAGCATCAGGTGCGTGCTCGATACGGTGATCTCTTCCGGAATTGCCGGCATAATGATCTGGGATATGCGGCAGCACAACCGCGACGGAGGTTTTTACTATCATGGTTTTTCGTACCGCTGGCCTGGTTTCGGCTATGGCGCGCATGGAGAAGAGATCGACGTCATCAATCTGATGAGAGAAAAAGCATACAAGATCAATGGCCTCCCCGAGCCGCCGCTTCCGCCCCCTTTGCTTCCAACGCCCCTTCCAATCGAATCCCCATACAGGATTTCCTGGCAAGGTTCGACGGGGGCAACATCGTATATTATAGAGCGAAGGCCCACCGGACGGATCTTTTGGTGGCAATGGGATGTGATTGATTCAAATGCGAGCGATGCCAATATCGGGTATCGTCCACTTTATTCCGACAATTCGGTCGAACTAGGCAAAAAATACGTCTACCGGTTCATCGCAAAAAATACATCGGGGGTGTCCGAGCCATCCGAGCCGACCAACGCCGTCGTTGCATCGAACCGGATGATGATCGATGAATTCGAGAACGATGCAAACTTCTATGCAAGAAGCGGCGATTTGAAATTTCTTCGCGGCGGGGGGACGATCAGAAGCAAGGAGGATCCGAGTCTCGTTCAAGGTCATGACGGCGATTTTATCATTTACAGGTTGCCTGAACGCATCGATTCTTTGTATCTTGATGTGTTCTATACGACCGCCACGCGTGACAGCACGATCGAATTTTCCGCCGGGGCAACCGCGGAAAATTTCTCGCCGGCCGCAGCGAGCAAAGAAGTCTATGAACCGTATTCCAATCATTATGGATTTTACGCCGCTGGACGTTACATCCTCCGAAATATTCCTCCGGAAGACCGGTTCATAAAGATCGATCTTGCCAACGGCGTCGCGTTGGCGAGGATTGAGATCTCGTACGGCAGCGTTCAGTAGCGCGCTCGTCATTCACGACACAGCGGCAATGAAGCGTTTTGATTCTCCAATTCCAACAGAGGCTACGACAACAACATCGACAAGGAATAACACATGGAAGCAATCGGACTGTCGTTCATCGATTGGGTGATCATCATCATTTATTTCGGTTTCGTTCTGGGGATCGGAATGTATCTCCGGAAGTATACCCGCAGCCAGGAGGATTTTTTCCTTGCCGGAAGAAAAAATTCCGTCTGGGTCGCCGGGCTTGCATTTCTGTCGGCGAACCTCGGCGCTCTCGAGTTGCTCGGGATGACCGGCAATACCTTCAAGTACGGCATGTATGTCGCGCACTTTTACTGGATCGGCGCCATCCCGGCAATGCTCTTCCTCGGCGTTTACATGATGCCCTTCTATTACAGCAGCAAGATCAATTCCGTCCCCGGCTACCTGAAGCTCCGCTTCGACGAAAAGACCCGCGTGCTCAACGGCATCGCGTTTGCCATCATGACGCTCCTCGTGTCGGGCATCAACCTCTACGCGATGGCGCTTGTCCTTCACACCTTCCTCGGCTGGAATTGGGATGTGAGCATGTGGGCATCGGCCGTCACCGTGGCAGCCTATGTGTCGCTCAGCGGACTGATGTCGGCGATCTTCACCGAGATCATTCAATTCTTCCTGATCTGGTTCGGACTCTTCCTCGTCTCGATCCTCGGCATTATCGAGATCGGAAGCCTAAAAGAGATCATGGCGAGGATCAACGCGTACAGCGCGCACGTCTCTTTCACCACGCTCTGGTCGACGTCGGCCGACCCGACGCAGAATGGAATGTTCATCAGTTGGGGGGGCATCGTTCTGGGATTGGGATTCGTCCTGTCGTTCGGCTATTGGACGACCGACTTCCTGGTGGTGCAGCGCGCTTTTTCTGCAAAGGACCTGCGCACTGCACGCTTGACGCCGATCTTGGCATCGTTCTTTAAGATGGCGCTGCCGTTCATCGTCATCCTCACCGGACTCATCGCCATCGCATTATCGATCGATCCGCACAGCGGCTTCAAATTGCTGCAGGACGGCGGGCAGGTCAATTATGACTCGGCCCTTCCATTGCTGATCGCGCGCTACTATCCGGCAGGGCTCGTTGGACTCGGCGTCACCGCATTGCTCGCCGGTTTCATGGCCGGCCAGGCGGGAAACGTGAGCGCCTTCAATACGGTGTGGACCTACGACATTTACAAATCGGTGCTCAACAAAAATGCCTCCGATGCCCATCTCCTATGGATGGGACGCGTTTCGACCATCGTCGGCGTCATCATTTCTTTGATCACGGCGTACTGGGCGAAAAGCTTTCCGAGTATCATGGATTATATGCAGGCAATTTTTTCGTGGGTCAACGCGCCGCTCTTTGCCACGATGCTCCTCGGCATGTTCATCTGGTGGATCACCCCGGCGGGAGCTTTCTGGGGATTGGTCTCCGGCATGTCGTCCTCCTTTCTCATGTATCTCGCGGTGAAGTTCCACTGGTTCTCGGAAAGCTACCTCACCCTTTCAAGCGTGCAGAGCGACATGGCGGCGAATTTCTGGCGCGCCTGGTGGGCATGGGTCATCTGTGCGGCGGTCACGGTCGGCGTCAGCCTATTCACAAAAAAGAGACCGAAAGAAGAGCTGGTCGGGCTCGTCAAGGGACTGACGGAGGAGAACTTCGATAAACATCTCCCGTTCACAAAACGGCCCGAGTTTTATGCCCTGATTTCGCTTATCGTCCTTATCGTGTTAAACGTCCTATTCTGGTGATAAAGGAGAATTGTCATGCCTGAACCTCAAATGAAACCGATCTGGTATTTTGTCGGATTGATCCTGCTGGTCATGGGAACCCTCATTTTATTGAGCGGAATCTATCATCTCATCAGCCCGCCGGCAGTCAAAACCGTGCTGGCGGAAATCCATCCCGACGTCTGGTGGGGAGCGCTGATGATCCTCTTCGGCGGGACGCTCTATTTGAAGACCCGAACACCGTCCGCATAACCGGCGGGGAACGGCGCAGAACAAATCCCGGAATCAGTATTCTCAACGATCATGAAAGCGAAAGACACCGAATCGGCGAAGCATCCTCACCGGCGAAAAAATATTCTCACCGGTGAATGGATCCTCGTATCCCCCCATCGGACACAGCGTCCATGGCAAGGAGAGATCTCCGCGACCGGAGGAGAGGCGCGTCCCGCGTATGACCCGCAATGTTATTTATGTCCCGGCAATAAGCGGGCAAACGGCGAGACGAATCCCCATTACAAGGACACGTACGTTTTCACCAACGATTTTTCGGCGCTCTTAGCCGATACGCCTCCTCTGCAGCGAAACATCGGCGGCCTCTTGATGGCAACAACGGAAAGAGGGATCTGCCGTGTCGTCAATTTTTCTCCCCGGCACGATCTGACGCTTGCCGAGATGGACGAACGGGAAATCGCGAAGGTCGTTACGGTATGGCAGGACGAATTCAGATCGCTCGGCGCCGAGCGGCACATCAACCATGTGCAGATCTTCGAGAACAAGGGCTCGATGATGGGGAACAGCAATCCCCATCCGCACGGGCAGATCTGGGCGCAGGAAAGCATCCCTCGCGAGGCCGCGAAAGAGCTCCAGCAATTCAAGCGGTACTACGCGAAAAAGAAAAAAAGTCTCCTCGCCGATTATTGTACGCTAGAGCTTCGCCTGAAAGAGAGGATCGTCTACGACAACGGAACCTTCACGGTGCTTGTGCCGTTCTGGGCGGTCTGGCCCTACGAAACGATGATCGTGCCGAAACGGAAAATAGCGAACATCCTCCGCTTTTCCGAAAAAGAAAAAAAGGATTTCGCCAACGCATTAAAAACGATCACGAGCAAGTACGACAATATGTTCAAAATCTCGTTCCCCTATTCGGCCGGGATGCATCAGGCGCCCACGGACGGGAAGAAACACGACGAATGGCATTTTCACATGCATTTTTATCCCCCCCTCCTCCGCTCGGCGACCGTGAAAAAATTCATGGTCGGATACGAGATGCTCGCCGAACCGCAACGGGATATCACCCCGGAACAGAGCGCCGCGATACTACGGGGTTTGCCGAACGTTCACTACAAAACAGCAAAAGCGAATGGCCTATGAGAACATCAACGAAAGTCGCCGCCTTCCTCATTCTCATAATTGCTACGGCCTCATATGGTCAGAAATTTCAGAACCTGGCGCTCACTCCGCCGATGGGATGGAACAGCTGGAACAGGTTCGGATGCAACGTGGATGAAAAGATGATCCGTGACATGGCCGATGCCATGGTCTCCAGCGGAATGAGGGACGCCGGCTATCAGTACATCGTCATCGACGACTGCTGGCACGGGGGACGCGACAGCCTCGGCTTCGTCTTCCCCGATCCGGAGCGCTTCCCCTCCGGCATGAAAGCGCTCGCCGATTACGTCCATTCGAAAGGACTGAAGTTCGGCCTCTACTCCTGCGCCGGCGACAAGACGTGCGCCGGAAGAACTGGCAGCCGTGGCCGCGAATACCAGGACGCTCTCACGTACGCAAAATGGGGAGTCGATTATTTGAAGTATGACTGGTGCAACACCGACGGATTGAACTCCATCGGGGCGTACACTACAATGAGGAACGCGCTCTATGCCGCGGGAAGGCCGATCGTCTTCAGCCTGTGCGAATGGGGGGACACAAAATCGTGGGAGTGGGCGAAGGACGTCGGCCATCTTTGGAGGATCACCGGCGACATCACAAATTGCTTCGACTGCACGGACGATCATCACGGCACCTGGACGGCGTGGGGAGTGATGAAGATCCCCGAGATGCGCAAGGACATCCGAAAGTATGCCGGGCCCGGACATTGGAACGACCCCGACATGCTCGAAGTCGGAAACGGCATGTCGGTCAGCGAAGACCGGTCGCACTTCTCTCTCTGGTGTATGATGGCCGCACCTCTTATCGCCGGCAACGACCTGCGCGCGATGAGCAGAGAGACGAACGAAATCCTCACCAACCGCGAAGTCCTCGACATCGACCAGGACTCCCTCGGCGTTCAGGGATACCGCTACGACACGAGGGACAGCATCGAAATCTGGGTGAAACCGCTTGCGCACGGCGATTGGGCAGTTTGCTTCCTCAATCGTTCCAAAACGGCTCGAAAACTCGATTTCGACTGGTCAAAAAATGTCATCGCTGACGACCTGTCGAAAAGAACGATGAACACCAACGAAACCGTTTACAACATTCGCGACCTTTGGCAGAAGAAAGCACTCGGCGACACAAAAAAGAATACGTCGTCCGATCTGGCGTCGCATGATGTTCTCGTTGTCAGGCTGACGCCGCAGTGACACATCACACTGAGGAAATCCTGATCTGAGAAACCGGCAGGATCTTGGCAAAGAAGTTCTTGGATTCACTTTCATCATTACCTTGATCGGCACCACTATGAAAAATATTGCTGTATTATTCGTCGTCTCATTCGTCCTTCTCTGCCCGGCGGCCGGGAATGCTCAGCCGCCAAAAGAGAAGAGTATGTATTACGACTGGCTGAACACGCGCGACGTCAACAGACCGTTCAACGACCCGAATGCGAAAAAGCTCCCTCTCATTCGTGTGCGCGGGAACAGGTTTGTTAACGCGAACGGAGATACCGTACTCTTCCGCGGCATCGCCATCGCGGACCCGGACAAGCTCGACCAGCAGGGACGCTGGAACAAAGACCTTTTCCTGAAGCTCAAGGACTACGGAGCGATGATCGTACGAATTCCGGTCCATCCGGCCGCCTGGCGCATGCGCACACCGGAAAAGTATCTTCTGCTCCTCGACCAGGCCGTAGAATGGTGCAGCGACCTCGGGATGTACATCGACCTCGACTGGCACTCGATCGGCAACCTCGGCATGGAGTTGTTTCAGGACCCCGAATACGTGACGACAAAAAAAGAAACGTATGAGTTCTGGCGCACGATGTCGGTCCACTTCAAAGGAAACAATACCATTGCCTTCTATGAACTCTTCAACGAACCGACGCTCTACAACGGGCAGCTCGGAAGCATGTCATGGAGCGAATGGAAGAAGATCAACGAAAACATCATTCATCTCATCCGCGCCTACGATACGGAAAAGATCCCACTTGTGGCGGGATTCGATTGGGCGTATGACCTGACGCCGCTGCACGTCGAACCGATCGAAGCGGAAGGGATCGGCTACGTGACACACCCGTATCCCCACAAGCGCTCGAAGCCGTACGTACCGAAATGGGATGAAGATTTCGGGTTCGCCGCAGGTACGTACCCCGTCGTGGCAACGGAATTCGGTTTCGTTTTAGGGGGAGAGGGAATGGCGGAGAACGGCGAGTATGGAAAAGAGATCATTCATTATCTTGAGTCACGGGGGATGAGCTGGATGGGATGGGTCTTCGATACCGAATGGTATCCGAGACTCGTGCAATCGTGGGAACCGTTCAAGCTCACCGAAAGCGGAGAGTTCTTCAAGCAAGCGCTGCACGGGAAGATTCCGCAATGATGCGCCGTGAAGAGAAGACCGCCGAAATCAGAAAATTGCGCTAGCCATTCAAATAAAGGAGAACGCGATGACACAGTCCAACTACACACGAAAAGAATTCATCAAGCTTCTCGGGCTGGGCGCCGGCACGCTCGCCCTGACGAAATTCAGCTTCGCTGATGAAAAGAAGTACGTGGCCAACATCGGATTCCAGCTTTACACGATCCGTTATGAACTGGAAAAGGACTTCGCCGGCTCTGTCCGCAAAGTAGCCGACATGGGATACATCGGCGTGGAAGCGTATCCTCTCCCTTCAAATGTCACGCTCGAACAGGCGGCAAAGGTGTTCAAGGAATGCGGGCTGCAGGTGTTCAGCATGCACACAGCCCTGCCCGTCGGCGACGAACGGGAAAATATTCTTAAAGCCGCAGAGGCATACGGGTGCAAAAACGTGGTCTATCCCGGATGGCCGGCGGGGCTCTCGCCGCACAGCGACGACTTGATGAAACAGGTGGCCGAAATTTTTAAGACCGTCGACATCACGAAAAAGAAAGCCGATTTCTACAACGAGACAGGCGCATACTTCAAGAAGAAAGGGCTGAATTTCGGGCTCCACAATCATTGGTGGGAATGGGAAAAATCAGACGGGATCGTCCCGTTCTATTATTTTTTGGAGCACCTGTCTCCCGACGTCTTCTTTGAGATCGACACTTATTGGGCGAAGACCGGCGGTGTCGACCCTGCAAAAGCGGTGCACGATTTCGGGAAGCGCGCCCCGTTCCTCCACATCAAAGACGGACCGGCAGTCAAAGGTCCCACAATGTATGCGCACGTTCCGGCGGGAAGCGGCACCCTGGATTTCCCTGCCATTGTCAGGGCAGGAGGAAAAAATATTCAGTGGATGATCGTCGAATTCGACGAGTATGCAGGGAATATCTTTGACGGTATGCAGAAGAGTTACGCGTACCTGACAAAGAATGGATTGGCAAAGGGAAAAGTATAAAAGTAACTGACCGAACAATAACGGAGGCAAATACGGGTTCCATGAGAGATTAGGCCCAACCGTTATTTTTCATTATTCAAACACAAAACTTAATTGATTTTTATGAAGGTGTTATTTATTGGCGGAACGGGGAATATCAGCACTTCCGTAAGCAGGCTTGCAGTCGCATGCGGCATCGATCTCTATTTACTTAATAGAGGAAAAAGAGGGACTGCCGTGCCGGGGGCCAAAGTGCTCATCGGCGATATTTCGAAGCCGGACGAAATGCGATCAATCCTCACGGACCATGCGTGGGATTCCGTGGTCGATTGGATCGCATATACGGTGAGCGATATCCAACGAGATTTCGAGCTGTTCAAGGGGAAAACGAAGCAATTCGTTTTCATCAGTTCTGCGTCGGCCTACCAAAGACCCGCCGCCTCCCCCTTCGTCACCGAATCGACGCCGCTGGCGAATCCGTTCTGGGAATACTCGCGGAATAAAATTGCCTGCGAAGAAAAGCTCATGTCTTTGTACAGAAGCGAAAGCTTCCCTGTGACGATCGTTCGTCCCTCGCTGACATACGATACCGTCATTCCGGTTCCGGTCGGAGGATGGACCGAATACACGACGGTCGACAGGATCAAGAAAGGGAAGAAGATCATTGTCCACGGGGACGGTTCTTCTCTATGGACCGTCACTCATGCGGAAGATTTCGCCAAGGGATTCGTCGGTCTTCTCGCCCACCAGCAGTCCATCGGACATGCATTCCACATCACATCCGACGAGATCCTGACATGGGATCAGATCCATCAGGCGGTCGCCGAAGCGGTCGGACGGGAGGCGCATATCGTTCACATGGCGTCGGACTTTCTGGCTTCTTGCGACGAGGAATTTCGCGGAAGCCTTATCGGAGACAAAGCGACGAGCGTGATTTTCGACAACAGCAAGATCAAGCGGTTTGTCCCCGGATTTACGGCGACCATTCCCTTCCGACAGGGAATCAAGCGGACCATTGACTGGTTCGAAGCAGACCCGTCGCGGCAGATCATCAAGAAGGAAACGAACGATATGATGGAAAGGATGATCGCCCAATATGAGAGGGCATTCATTTCGTGATCACTTTTTTTGACCGGACAATGACCATGATACCGAATCTCAGGCACCGCTTCCGTTGCATGCTGTTCCTTCAATTCCTGTTGATCATTGGAGTCATGGCCCAATCCCCCATCCCTCCAGAAGCAAAGCTGGAAAAAGTTGCAACAGGCTTTCTGCAGCCCGAAGGGCCGGTGTGGATCGACTCGCTCGGATTGTTATTGAGCGATATCGCAGGAAATAAAATCTACCGATTCTCCCCCGCCGACAGCACGCTGACGGTTTTCATGAACCCATCCGACAGCTCGAACGGCATGACCCTCGACCTCCGGGGACGAATCATCCTGACACAGATGGGATTGCGCCGCGTCTCGCGCCGGGAAGCCAATGGAACGATCACTCCTCTCGTTTCAACGTACGACGGGAAAAGGTTCAACAGCCCCAACGATGTCGTCGTAAAGTCCGACAGCTCCATCTACTTTACCGACCCGGACTTCAACATCCCTCCGGGCGAAAAAGCTGAATTGACGTTCAAAGGAATTTACAGGATCAGTCCGTCGGGCGTATTATCGTTGTTAGATAGTTCTCTCGACAAACCGAACGGAATTTGTTTCTCCCCCGACGAAAGCAAGCTCTACGTCAACGAATCGGCACAGCACAAGATCTACGTCTGGGATGTCGCGGGGGACTCGCTCGCCAACAAGAAATTATTCTATACGACGCCGTTATCGGGGTACGTTGATGGAATGAAAGTCGACCGCGATGGGAACATCTACTGCAGCGGGCCGAGCGGCGTGTGGGTCGTATCTCCGGCGGGAGTTTACCTGGACAGGATCGTCATGGAAACGCCTTCGAACTGCAACTGGGGAGATGCGGACAGAAAGACACTGTATATCACGGCGGGAAGCAGCCTTTATAGAATCCGGCTGGCGGCGACTACGAAGGTTCACGACCACGGTTCGCTTTTTCCGGAGTCACACAGATTAAATGCGAACTATCCTAATCCGTTCAACCCCGAAACAATCATCAGCTATCAATTAACAGCCACCAGTTTCGTGAAACTGAATGTGTACGACCTCACGGGGAGGGAGATCGCCAGGCTGGTCGATGATGAACGGCAAGCGGGGGCGTATTCAGTCCGTTGGAACGCTTCCGGGCTTGCAAGCGGCACGTATTTTTACCGGCTGCAAGCGGGGAGCTTCGATGAAACAAAGACGATGCTCCTGTTGCGCTGAGCATCCTCCGTCAATCCCCCGATCATTTCATCAGCACCATTTTTTTCACGTCGTGGAAATTTCCGGCGCTTAGTTCGTAGAAATAAACTCCGCTCGACAAATTCGCCGCATCCCATCGCACGGAATGATTTCCGGCCCCCTCTGTCTCGCTGACAAGGCGAGCAACTTCTCTTCCAAGCTCATCATAGACCTTTAACGTAACAAAACTGTTCGCCGTTAATTGATAGCTGATGACCGTTGCCGGGTTGAAGGGGTTGGGGTAATTCTGATTCAGCGCGTAGGCCGAAGGATGGTTCTGCTTTTCGTCCACACCCGCCGCCGTCCCTGTCGGCAAAATCACCTGCCATAATTTGGGAGAGTTATTGCTGTATTGTAATCCAGTTTCGACAATATACAGAGTGTCTCCTACCATCTCGATGCCGAGCGGCGAATTGAACCCTGTTACAAGCTTTGTGACGTGTGCGATGTAACCGGTATCGTTCTTCGTCAGGGCAATTGCCATAAGATTCTGGCTGGTATCGTTCAGCGCCGTGATGAGAGAGCTGTTCGAAAAGCTGATGACGAACGCGTTACCTTTCAAATCGCCCGCGATGATCGAATCCTTGTCGAACACGATGCCGTCGATCGAAAGATGCGGCGTGAACGTAGCATCCGTCGTGCCGAGCTGGTGGGCGTCCTTCACCGCTCCGGTCGTCGTATCGCGGAATTTGTCTGCGTCCGGACCGGCGTTTGGAATCGGTTCGGTGAATGTGATGCTGTCCGGCCGTGCCGGGTATGTCGAGTCTTCGCTGTAGGTGACGTACAAATTTCCTCCTCCCCAGGCGTTTTTACTTAGCAGCGGGTCCGTGTGTGGATCGTACGGGGTATATTGCTGGGGCGTGTTATCCCCGCCGATGCGCCAGGGAAAACCGTAATGATGTCCTTCACGAAGCCAATTGAGCTCTTCGGGGTCGTCGCGATCATCGGAATTCTCCGGACCAAACAGGTCCCCGTTCCCTGCGTACGCGAAGTCGAACGTATTGCGAATTCCCTCGGCAAAGAGATACCCGTTGGACCTGAGCCATTCCCGGTCATCCTGCAATAAAATATCATGCCCGCTGATCGGCAATTTCCAGATGATCGATGTGAGGCCGGCTTCCCGGAAGCCATTGTGCAATTCACCGTGGTCGGTAGCCGCGCCGCTGTTGATGTAGAGCGAGTCGCCGGTAGGATTCAGGATAATCGCATTGACCCGATGGTTGTAGATGTTGCCGTACCTGTATCCGACAGTGCGGGCGATAACACTCCAGGTACGATTCTCGCTTCCGAGCGAGTCGGGAACTCCCTTAACGACCACAGCGGTGCCAATGACGCCGGTGGAGTCATTGCCGGTGAGATACATTGTACCGTCAGGGCCGAAGGTAATTCCTAGCGGGGCATTTACGCTGTCAACGGAAGGTTGATACACCGTCGTGAGCGTCGCCGAGCCGCCGGTTCCAAAATTGACGCGCTGAATAAGTCCGTTATTTTGAACGATGTACAGGCGATGCGAGACCGGGTCGCGCTTGATGCGGACGGAGTTGCTGCCGACGACCCCCAGTTGTTTGACCGAAATATCCGTGCGTCGTGATTTCGGCTGTGTGTGCAATGAGACGGCGTACAACAGCACGATGGCCGCGGTGAATGCGTGTTTTCTCCAAGTAGCGTCGATCTTCATGGCTTCATCTCCTCTGCTCCGATGGAAAAGTTTCCTTCATCCAAACCAATGAATATTCCACGACGCGGATCAGTCATGGCAATAACCTGGAAGTAATGCAAGGCTTGCTGCGTTAAGGATTGTTTGAAACGATTGAGCTGGCTACAACAGCATAGCGAGATTGAGCGAGAAATGCAAATCCTTTTTGAGGGAAAAGCTCGCGCCCCGGAAGAGATCGCTTTGTTCTGAAGACGGACGCTGAGATCGAGAAGAATCTTGATCGAACGATTAACCTTTGCCGCTGCTCAATTCGTTGTACGCCGTTTCCATCATGAGAAAGAATGCCTGTCCCTCGGTAGCGGTGCCGGGATGGTCAAATTCCGGCGAGCCGCATACTCCCTGCACAAGTCCGAGGTCGTCAACCTTCGAATGAGCAGCAAGGCGCATCGTGTCGGCCTTTTCGCAGTAGCTCTTGTCGATCCATCCCCCTTGAATTCCTCGATAGATGGAATACGAAAGCATCTGGGCGAGATTGGTTTCAACAAATGAACGGGGATCGTCCACGATGTTATGGAACAAGCCGTCCCGTCTGATGTGTGCTAAGCATCCATCGATAATATTTTTTGCATATCCGATCATTTTTTTCTTTTCCGATTGCATTGATCCGGGAAGAGCCCGAATCACTCTGGTGATGCCGGCTGCCGCCCAGCCGTTTCCGACACCCCAGCAATCCTTCCGAACAAAGCTTTGTTTCTCGCAGTCCCACATGTGGGAGAGAAGTCTCTTTTCGGGGTTCCAAAGAAGCCCATAAGCGCCGTCGATCTGCTTCACCGATTCTTCGTACTTTCCTGCCGCGGCCAGAAACGGCGGAAGCATATACATGATATCGCTCCAGACCTGAGGGATATTCGTGAAATGATAGATGATCCCTTCCTTCGTCCGTGGCGCTTTTGTCATCACATACTCGACCAATTTATCAAACCCGCCCATCAACGTTTTATCCCCGGTCTTTTTTGCAGCCCACAAGACCGCTTCGCCGGGAGAGCAGGCATCGCTTAAGGCAAATTCCTCTCCCAGCATCGCAAGCCTTCCGTCCGGCGACTGGCGCAAAACGGCATCCTTGGCCATGAGGATGACGAGGTCCGAGTCCCCCGCCTCCAGCATCGCCTGCATGGCCACCCCTTGTTCCCATGTCGCCCGCTGCAGCGAGAGCATTGCCCGTTTTACTTTCTCTGCCAACGGCGCGTCATTTGCCGGAAATATTTCACCGATCGGGTGACTACTCCGGTTTTCTCCGCGTGCGCCCGAGTAACTCAAAGCCGCCGTCGCTGCGGGAAGTCCCAAAAGAAAATTTCGTCTCTTCATGATCCGACCTCCTGTTGACCTTCAACGCGAAGAACCTTCTCCTGGAAGGAAAGAAGCTGCTCACCTTGAAAGATGAACTACACAGCAGCAGAACCTTCCTTTAGACTGGACCGCGTTCAAGAAAAAGATCCTGTTTCCGATCACCTCCCCATCGTGACAAGCACTTCGTTCGAATCTTTCATCTGATCGATAGGAATGAAGCTCCCCTGGATCTCCTTCCCGTTGACCGTCATCCCCTTTACCCCTTTTTGGACTCCGCTGCCGTTCTTGATGACGATGGAAAAGCTCTTCTTCCTGAACTTTCGGGAGATTTTTATTTCCTTCCAATCGGACGGGATGCACGGGTCGATCTTCAGTCCGTTGTATCCAGGCTGGATGCCGAGAATGTACTGTGTGGCGGTGTAATACGCCCACGAAGCGCTGCCGCTCAGCCACGGGAGGCGCGACGCGCCGTAACGCGGACTGTATTTGCTGTTGGTGAATTGGCAATAGACGTACGGTTCGATGCCGCGGACCTCCGCCTTCGTGTTGTACGCTGAAGGCATGAATTTCCTGTAATACTCGTAGGCCCGGTTTCCTCTTCCCAGCATCGTCTCCGCAATGATCGCCCAGCCTTGCGTGTGGCAAAAGATCGAACCGTTCTCTTTCATTCCCTTATTGAACAGGACCGCCTTGATGACCTTCGGGTCGGTTTTCTCTACAGGGGGATCGCAGAGCATAAGGCCGTACTCGGTCGAAAGGCGCTTATTGACGACGTCCATCAACCCTACCGCGCGCTCCTCGGTAAGATGCCCGCTGTAGACTGCCCACGGCTGCGGCTCCAGAAAAATCGAGGCCTCGTTGTTTTCTTTCGAGCCGAATTTCAAACCGTCGGCGCGGTATGCCCGAAGATACCATTCTCCGTCCCAGGCATGCCGTTCGAGGTTTTCGTCGAGTGCCGTCAAACAGCCCATAGCCCAGGCGACCTCGTCCGTCTTCTTCAGCATGCTGCAAATCTCGGTATATTCCTTCAGAGCATAACGAAGCTGGAAGGCGACAAAGGTCGTCTCTCCATCATGCCCAAGCTGCAGACAATCGTTCCAGTCCGCCGAGAGTCCGCACGGGAAGCCATGCGAACCGGACCGATCAAGGTTGAATTGAATAGCCCGCCGCAGATGACCGACCACGGTGTCATCTCCCTTATCGGCGTACGGGAGCACTTTGCCGTAGAACGCCATATCCCCCGTTTCCTTCACGTACGCCGGAATCGTGTTGAAGAGCCACAAGCAGTCGTCGGAGCGGTATTCTTTTTCGGCAGGCAGCTTCTCGCTTCCGGGTCTATGGGCGAATGGCTTGACAACCGGCATCGCACCGCCAGTTGACGCCTGCCCCGTGATCATGAGTTCCAGCCGCTCTTTCACTTCGTCCGGAATTGTGTGAAGAACGCCGAGCATGTCCTGGACAGTATCGCGGTATCCGAGTCCATCACGCTCGCCGGTATAGACCAGGCTCGCAGCGCGCGACCACGCGTATGTGATAAGGGAGTTGTACGGGTTCCACATGTTCAGCATGCTGTTGAATTCTTTATCCGGAGTCTCGGCGGTCATTCCCTGCAGCCTCGAGTGCCAATATTCTTTCAGCTTCCTGAATTCAGCTTTGACTTTGCCGGGATCTCCAAATTCTCCGAGCGCTTTTTTCCCTTCCGTCCCGGCTGCGCCGATTCCCATCAGGATCACCACTTCCTTGGATTCGCCGGGCCGAAGCTCAACCTCTGCCTGAAGCGTACCGCAGCCGTTGTCGCCGACTGACTTCGAATTCCTGCACCGTCCTTCCTCGACGACGATCGGGTTAGCATAGGTCCGGTACGGGCCGAGGAAAACCTCCCTGTCCGTATCGAACCCTTTGATGTCGGCTCCCGCCAATGCAAGAAACGTATGCCGTGCCTGCCCGTCGTCCTCGAAATGATCGGGGCGCACAGGCATGTTGACATTGGTCCCATGGTCGATGATATCATCAACGACATCCATCTTCGAAATGAATTGGGAGTACTGAAGATTGATCATGTCCTGGGATAAGTTCCAGTTGTTCGCGTACTCGACGTACGTGAACAAACTCAATTCCCGTTTCTTCGAATCGTTGTTGGTGATCCTGAGGAGCCAGCATTCGCAGGTTCGTCCGAGCGGAACAAAGAAGAGCGTTTCGGTCTTGATGGATGAATACTCCGAAGCGATCTTCGTGTACGCCGTTCCGTGGCGGCATTCCGACGTATAGCGCGCCAGCGGTTTCCCCACCGGCTGCCAGGAGGTCGACCAGAAATCTTTGCTTTGTTTGTCGTGAAGATAAACATAACGCCCCGGCTGGTCCATCGGAATAACGTTGAAACGGAGCCGGGTGAAACGGCCCTGCGCGGCGGATTTATAGAAGCTGTATCCGCCGGCATTGTTGGTGATGATGGCGCCGTATTCTGTGGAGCCCAAATAATTGCTCCATGAACGGGGAGTGTCGGGCCGTTCTACGACATACTCCTTGTTGAGGTCGTCGAAATATCCGAATTGCATTGTCAATTCCTTGAAGAAAATTCTTTTCGTCAGATCGGTTTGTTGGGATGGGCTTTGATGTACGCGATGAGCTCATCGATTTGAGTGAACGCAAGTGCGCAGTACGTGTCCGCCGCGCCGTAAAAGATCGCCATCCTTCCCGTCTCGGCATCCTGGAGCGTCGCGCACGGGAATGCAACGTTTGGGACGAAGCCCGTCGTTTCATACGGCGCCTCCGGCGTCAGGATGTAGTCGGCGCAATCGACGAGAATCTTTGACGGATCGTCGAGATCGAGGAGCGCCGCGCCGATGCTGTAAATAAAACCGCTGCATGTCGTGCAAACGCCGTGATAGATCATCAGCCAGCCCTCGGTCGTTTCGATCGGCACGGCGCCGGCGCCGAGCTTTGTATTCTTCCACCAGTAGTGCGTCGTCTTCATCACCAGGCGGTGCTTCCCCCAGTACGTCAGGTCGGGGCTCTGGCTCAGATAGATGTCGCCGAACGGCGTGTGCCCATTGTCGCTCGGACGGTTGAGCATCACGTAGTTGCCGTTTATTTTTCTCGGGAAAAGGACGCCGTTGCGGTTGAACGGAAGGAACGCATTTTCGAGCTGAACAAAGGTTTTAAAGTCTTTCGTCTTCGCAATGCCGACCGTCGGCCCGGAAGAATAATTGCACCACACGATGTAGTACGTCCCGTCGATCTCAAGAAGGCGCGGATCATACGCATACAAGATCGGTTTGGCCGGGCTGCCATCTTCATTCTGGAATGTGATGACGTCTTCCTGGACATCCCAGTGAAAACCGTCCTTGCTGTGGCCAAGATGCAATTTGGGATAGCCGTCGAAATGCTCTGCCCTGAACACTCCGATGAACTCGTTCTTGTAGGGGATGATGGCGCTGTTGAAAACCCGGCTTGAACCCCTGATCGGTTTTCTGCCGATCACCGGGTTCTTGTCGTATCTCCAAACGACATCGGTATTCCCTTTTGGCCTCTCCTGCCACGGCATGTTCGGCAGCGCTTTCCCCACGATTGTCTTTTTCATAGTAACATCCTTTAATGGTCGTAATGATATGGTAGTTGCCTGAATCCTAATTTTTAGCTTGCCACGAAGACGCTAAGACACATTGAGTGTCCTTTATTCAAGAACCTCTCGCTGCCGCAGTGTCTTCGTGCTCAGACATTTTTCATTTTTAATCCATAATTCTTAATTGTTCTCTATGCTGTCAGCGGTTCGTTTCCGCTGGCCTTTCTTCTTTCAACGAGATCTTTTGCAATTCCCATCATCGTCTTTTCGTCGAGCTTGTAGAAGAAAATAAGAAGGATGGAGATCAGGCCGAACGCTGCCGGAATGACGCTCATCAGCGAGATCAGAAGATGATTGACCTCGGCAGATTGCGGTTTATCGGCCATGAACCCGTACGCAGAAAGGAGCGCGCCGGTGAATAATGCGCCAATCGCCCATCCAACTTTCTGGCACGTTGCCGAAGCTGAGAAAACCAGACCGGTTGCTCTCCGGCCCCGTTTCCATTCCGAATAGTCGGCGGTATCCGCATACATCGCCCAGATGACCGGCGACAAGGGACCTCCCGTCAGCGAACCGGTGATCTGGAAGAAGAAGATCAGCGTAAGGTTCGCGGCGGAAAGGAAATAAAAGGCAGCGGTGCTGATCAGGGCCACGACGAAAAGAGCCAGAAAGGCATTTTTCTTTCCGATCTTCGCCGTCAGTAGCGGCACCAGCAGCGCTCCGAGAATCGAGCACCCCTGGCCGAGCGTGTTGAACACCGTCGTCACTTCTTCAAATCCCCAGTTAAAATTCCACCAGAGGAACGAGTAACTGATCGTATTGTGCGTGACGTCGGAGAAGTTCGTGATGTAATATTTGAAGTAATAGTTCGTCACGCCGATCCTCGATGCGACGAACATGATCATCGAAATCGTCGCGAAGAGTAGGATCAGCCACGGCCCGTTGGTGACAAGGTCCTTCAGGTCGGTTTTGATCGGAGTTTTCTGGGCTTTTGGAGGGCGAACTCGCTCCTTTGTGAGCAGGAAGGTCAGAATAAAAAAGACGATCGCGACGGCGCCGTAGATCATGATGGTCTTCTGCCACCCTCCGGGGTCACGCGTATCGACTCCGTTGCCGAAATGTTTCGCCAGGAGAAGGGACGTCGCCGAAACCGTCATCCCGCTGATATATGCAAAGGTGAATTTGAACGACGATGCGCTTGTGCGCTGCGTCGCGTCCGGCGTCAGAACTCCGAGCAGGGACGAGTATGGGATGTTGATGCCGGCATAGCACGCCATGAAAAGAAAGAGCGTGATGTACGCATACACCAGCTTCCCCGATTCGCTGAAATTCGGCGTCGTAAACGTGAGCGTTGCAGTGACGGCGAGCGGCAGAGCCATCCAGATCAAGTACGGCCTGAACTTTCCCCACTTCGTTTCCGTCCGGTCGGCTGTCATGCCGATGACCGGGTCGATCACTGCGTCGAAGAGGCGCGACACCATGATCATCGTGCCGGCGACAACCGCTGCCTGCGTTGTTGCGGCAATCTTGAAAACGTCGGTGTAGAAGAACATCATATTCATCGTGATGCTTTGCCAGAATAGAACCGAGGCAAAATCGCCGAAGCCGTAGCCGATCTTTTCCTTCAGCGGTAATTTCTGCAGTGTTTCGTCCATATGATTCTCCTTGGATTAATCGTCGATAGTAAGGAAATACCAGTGCATCAAGATCGAACAACTACTGAGATGTCTCGTTGAAAAGCTTATCCGCCGCCATCGCAAGGAACATGAAGTCCGTCGCGCCGCCCCCCATTACATACTCCGTCTGCTGCCAGAAATAGGGCCACGTTTTCAGCTCCGGCAGATCGGGACGAATCAGCGCCGTGCCGCTGCTGACTCCTCCCGGAATATACGACCAGTCGTCTCTGTTGACGCCGTACGCGACGGTCAGCGACTTCACGCCGACGCCCGAAGCAAAGGAGGCGGTGTTGTCTCCCGGATGGCATCCGAGAATGAAATTCATCGCGTTGAATGCGTACTCGGACGAGAAGGCCTTCGGAAAGCCGATATGCAGCAGCAGTTCTTTCACGGCGAGAGACTGGATATCCCAGCCGGCCCCCCAGATGTACGGCTTGTACGGCACGCCGTAGGGGTTTTGTTTCTGCTCGTCGGCGATCTTCCTAAAAGCCCGTTTGACGCCGTCGGTGACCTTTGCGGTGAACGAACTATCGTGCAGCTTCTCGACAACTCTTCCGGCAACCTCAGCGCAGGTGATGATGTTGCCGCCGATCACGTCGCCATTGTCGAGCAAAATTTTGCGGTATTCATCTTTGGACGTGGTAAGATACAACTCCGCAACGGCCGTGACCCTGTCCAGCGGTTTTGCCGAAGCGTTTCTTCTGTACAGCTCTTCGGCGATCGTTACACATTTTGCGGCAAGGCCGGGGTTAAACTCCTTCAATACCCTGCCGGCAGCGGCAAGCCGCTGGGCTGTATACAACTCTCTTCGCGGATTCTCTTCCGTAAAGACCCAGCGGTCATCTTTGGGAAGCGGGAAACCGAGCACCGGGTCTCTACCGCTGTCGTAGGAGACAAGGTTGTCGGTGATCGTCGCCGCATCGCCGAGATGGACATACTGCTCGAGCGTCGCTTCCTGTATTCCCCGGTACAGCCTTCCCATCGACTCAAAACCTCCGACGATCGACAAGACGCCGTGCTCAACTTGCTGGAGAAGATCCGGTTTTCCGTCCGGCTTATGAATTTCGGCGACCCTTCGTCTCTGGTCGATGGTTGTTTCGTCGTAATCATTTTTGAAGAATTCGTATGCCAGCGCAAGCTTATACACCGTCTCCGCCTGCGATTCCACGCGCAGGTCGTAGTCGCCGGCATCGTGCCAACCGCCGATATTCAAGCCGGGAACATGCTGGCCCGGCCTGAACATCGTATGTGTCGATGCTCCCTGCGAGTATCCGTCAAAATGGTCCCCCGGCTGCGCCATCACCGCGTCGTCCATGTGGCAGAGCCCGTGCCAGACCTTGTAGCGGTCTTTCACAGTCATATGGCACATTTGAACGGCCAGAAAATACTCGAGCGTCGGCTGCCAGACATTCCGCGCGAAGATATCGTTCTTGATCTCGAACTCGTTGGACTCGGATGTCCCGTACTTGACCTTATACAATCCTTCCTCACTCACGCCGCTAAAATCAAACCGCAGATATTGATACCGCAGAAATTTTCCCCATGGTGCCGGAGTCTTTTCCTCTTTGACGACCACCTCAGAATCCGGCGTTATTTTGACAAGCTGAACCGCATCGTATGTCGAAGCAAGCTTATCGAGTTCAACAACTGCGAATTTCTTTTGTTTCGGATGGTATCCGATCTGTGAGACCTGCACCACCGGCTTGTATCTCCAGCCGGGATTGAATTTCGGAGTGATCATCCATTCGACCGCGTTCTTGACCGCGCCGAGCGGGATCGTCGAGCGAACCACAAACCACCCGTTGTTATAGAGTCCCCTCCCGTCGAGGAGCTGAAGATCGCTTGCGTTGGTGGTGATGGTCAATTCTTTTTCCGCATTTCCCGGGGCCACGATCAATTTCTTCCCGGAAGCCATCGGAGTGATCTGGAAGCTTCCATCACTCTCCTTTTTCATGGGACCGTTTGCCTGGCGCGGAAAGATTCCCGGCCCGCCGTCCATGAAATAATGTTCGCCGAACAACTGGCCGGGAAATAATTCCAGATTGAAGCCGACCTTATTCGCCCATGCGGGCGGGAGCGGCTTCTCGAGATCGACAGTGAGCTTGATGCCGTTTCCGACCGCTTCTGTCCTGATGGTATACCTGAATACCAGGTCGGGATAGTCGATCGGGTTATATCCTTTTCTGTTCTGGCTCGAGTCGGGATACCACAGATCGACCGTGATCGTTCCGTTCTCTTTGTCCACATGACGCTTGCCGACCTTCGGAACGGGGGACCATTGACCGGGACCGGGTTCGAGACGGACATCCCCGTTCGCCGCCACGCGGCTTCCGCATTGGACGATCGTCAATCCCCCCTGATGGCCTTCGGGATAGAAATCATCGAACATCATCACATTGATCCCGTCGGCCTCATAGTATCCCTCGCTATTGATTTTCAGGAGCGGATTCGGCTGCTTCGTCTGACCGAACATGCCCGAGAACAATACACCAAGGAGCAAAACGATAACAAGAGAATTTCTTTTCATCATTGATCCACCACAGTTTGGTTATTTATTCACGGACGGTTTGAGCGTCCACAGACACTTGTCCGTCAGGCCGGCCCCGCCGCGGCTTGCGCGTGCCTCGATCTGATTCTCTCCCGGCTGCAATTGAATATTCTTCCAGATGAAGATGCAATTGGAACCTTCCTTTTGCACTCCTTGCGAAACTCCGTTGACCAGCAGTTCAACTTCCTTTGCGTTCGAATAAATCTTCACGTCCGTGGCCGGATGAGTCCTTGCAGTGAACCGGCGGCTTGTAATATAGAGCGTCGGCTCGTCCGACCAATTTGCTTTGTAGAAAAAGAACGCATCTTTGCGAATTTTCCGGTCGTAGGTGACCAGCCCCTTCGTGTTGCGCCCCTTTATCCCCCCCTCGTTCCTCGTATTGCTCGTGAAGTCGAACATATTCCAGACAAACGTTCCCCAGACAAACGGACGCGCTTTCATCGCAGCCCATGCCGCTTCGTGGAGGAGCGCCTGGTACTCCTCGGGATGCCACGGACCGTCCGCCTTCGGCTGCTGCGGATTTTCCTCATGTTGCTCGACGTTAGCACCTGCCCCGTATTCGCTGATGCACAAGCCGCCGTGTCTGCTCAACGATTTTCCCCGGTCGAGAAAATCGCCGAACGCTTCCTTCGGCCCCCATCCCGGATACCAGCCCGGATAAATATTCCATCCCAACAGGTCCGGGATCTTATCCATCTGCGGCAATTTTTCGGTCGACGTTGCGGCAATGGTCGGTCTGGTCGGATCTTCACCGTTTGCCACAATTTTTAAGTCCTGCAGTTCGCGATGCGGGTCGGGTCTTCCCGGCCAGAGTTCGTTGAACAAGCTCCACGCAAAGATCGAAGGGTGGTTGATGTTCTGCCGGATGAGGTCGAGAAGCTGGCCGCGCGATGTTTCGGCAAATCGGGGGTCGGTGCCGATCTCATTGACCTGCGGAAGCTCCGCCCAGACGAGAATACCCGCCGAATCGCATAAACCGTAGAAATAATCGCTGTGCTGGTAATGCGCGCAGCGAACGACCGTGCAGCCGATTTCTTTCAGGATCGAGATGTCCTCTTTCATATCAGCTTCAGAGATTGCCCAGCCCTTGTCCGGCCGGTCCTGATGACGGCAAACGCCGTGGAGATGGTACGGCTGCCCGTTCAGGAAAAAGCCCTTTTCAGGATCGACGGTGTAATATCGTATGCCGAGCGGCTGTTCGACGGAGTCAAGAAGCGTATCCCCGGGTGTCCGCAATTCCACGACAGCGCGGTACAGGTACGGGTCTTTTAGTCCGTTCCAGAGATGAGGATGAGGAAGAGCAAGATGGAGCGCGAACGGCGCGGTGACTTCGGGAACGACGGTGATCGGTTCCTCGGCAACTGCGGCGCGGCTTCCGGCTGCATTGTAGACGACAGCCCGCAGAATCAGTCCTTCAGTCCGGGACGTTCCGTTCGATATCTCGACATTGACGTCAAGAATCGCCCCATCGGAATCTCTTGACTGAAGCCATGCAGCCCCGGGGGAAGCATGGTCGGTAAGGGCGAAACAAATGTCGTTCGTTTCGATGAGATATACCGGGCGGTACAATCCACCAAAGATATTGAAGTCGCCGCTGAGCGGGGCGAGGTCGGGCTCGGGGGCATTGCTTGCTCGAACCGCGATCAGGTTCGGTCCCGCCGGCGCAAGCTGTCTGGTGATCTCATAACAGAACGCGCCGAACGCTCCGCGATGCTGGCCGAGAAGAACGCCGTTGCAATATACATCGGCGACAGAACCAGCTGCTTCGAAGCGAAGAAAATAACGCCTCCCGGGTTTTGGCGTCAGATGATCCAGAGGGCAGCGATACCAGCCGGGACCGCGATAATACTCTTCCCCCCTTTGAGCCTCCTGCCACCCCCAATTGTGTGGAAGGTCGACCGACTGCCAATCGCGGTCGTTGAATTGAAGCTGCGCGGCGCCGGCGATTTCTCCCAGCTTGAATCGCCAGCCTGAAACCAGCCGCGCGCTTTCACGAGGATACACTGCAACAGAGAGAAGCATGATGCCGAGTCCTATCCAGAAGAGAAAACGTATCTTCTTCATTTCCGTATGAAAGAAAATTGATAAAAACCTATTTACCTTTACCGTAATCTTCGTGAGCGATGGTCCGCGGATAATTATAGAGGTCGCGGATCTGCTCCGGAGTGTTATGGGTGTCCACGAAATTCGCCCAGATCATGAACCATGTCCACATCGGCTGATGATCGAGAATTTCGGGGGATGGCACTTCCCCGACTTCGCCGAGGGAGATTATTTTTCCCTTCCCTAAACGGACCAAATCGTCGTGGTGGCTTTGACGATAATCATGGTGGTACACATCCGTGGCGAAGACATCGACGTACTCCATGCCCGGGAAATAGTCTTCGTAGACATATGCCTCGTCGTTGATCAGCTGCCGCGGCGCGTTGGTATTCCAAACCCAGATGAGATTATTAAGCTTGTGATAATTGACGAACCGGTCGTACATCATCCTGTAGAGCTTGGCGAATCCGTTCTCTCCCCGCTTATTCCCCCACCAGAACCAGACCCCGTTCGATTCGTGATACGGCCGCCACAATACCGGAACGCCGAGCTTCTGCAGGTCGCCGAGATACTTAGCAATCGTATCGATACGGGCAACCCATCGTGCGTTCAACGGTGTTCCGGGAGTTGTCAATTCCCTCCACTCATTATCGGTCATTCTTCCCTGAACGCTTTCCTTCCATTTAAATGGGGGATCGTCCTGCGGTCTACCGACATGCCACATGAGAGTGATGATGTAGCCGTCCCTGTATTTTTGATACGCTTCCTGCACCAGCGAATCCGCGTTTCCCGGTCTGTAGTAATTGATGAAATCGCAGCCCCAAATCTCTGGCCTCTTCCCGGTCAGCTCATGTACGCGGTCGGGAAAAACATCCGCACGGCCGACGGCATTATGGTGTCCGGCAATGATATGTTTTCCTTTGATGGAGTACAGATATTCGAGCAGTTTCTTCGCTTCCGGGGTCGCATTATGGTTCACCGGCTCGTAATGCTTTTGGTCGTAGACGATCGTTTCGCTCTTGAGCCGGTTGATGCAATTGATCAAGCCGCGCGAAGTGTGGTAGTTACACTTCCAGATCGACGCCTTGGGCGCGTAGACATTTCCCGGCACAATGTCGATACCCCCCCAATAAAAGCCGCCGCGCTCCCGGTCGATCAAGTACTTCTTGCAGAACTCCCACTGGTCGCAGAACCTGTCATAATAATGCATCGGGTCGTTCGGAAATATCTCCGACATCATCAGGAATGAATTGAACGCTTCTACCTGCGCCCACCACTCTTTCGTCTTCCTGATGACCGTTGCCCGTTCGCTCGTGCCAAAATAATATCCGCCGTCATAGATCCCGCCGTGGTCTTGATCCCATCCATACGTCAGAACATGATCGACCATATTCTTCGCGACGCTCAGCGTTGTCGTATCATGCCTGAGTCCGAGAACCTCCGATGCTTCGAGCATCAGATACGCGGTCTCGACATCATGACCGAACGAGACATGGTCGAACTCATAATTTTTTTCCCTCACGGACGGGCTCGCATCCTTGAAGGAGACCGGCGTGAAATCGCGCTTGAGGAACAAGACGAGGTTCCCCCGTTTTGTCGTGACAACATCCCTTATCAGGACGAGCAGGGAATTCAGCCGTTCTTTCAGTAGCGAATCCGGCCAGACTTTATACAGCTCGGTGAAAGCTTCGAGGATGTGGATCATCGAATTCTGATCCTTCGGCGCGACCTCCTGGTAGCCATCCTTGAACGGCGTTCCATCCCGCGCCAAAAATTGGAAATAGCCGCCGTATTGCTTGTCGTAGCTGTGTTGTTCAAGCCATCGGAACGTTTCTTGAGCCATTTTCAGCGCAGCGCTGTCGCCGGATGCGCGGTAGTAGGCGGACAGCCCATAGATGGCGAATGCGTTTCCGTACGCCCGCTTCACGATCTGCCCCTCCTCCTTGATCGGATCCCCCTGGCGGGTGACGAGGTCATAAAAGCCGCCGAACTCGCTATCCCACATTTTATCTTTGAGGAATTCGACACCGTGCGCCGCAATGTTCCGGAGTGTGTTGTCTTTTTGGTAGAACATCGCCGCGTTGGAGGCCGACCAGATGTGGCGCGCCTGGGTGACGATCATTTTCGTCTGAAGTCCATCGAGCTCCCATTGATAGTTGATATCGCTGAAATATCCGCCGTAGGTCGTATCGACCGACAGCGGATAGAATCGATGGAATTCATCGTCCAGGACGTTCTGCAGTTCGACAGCGATCGAAGCTTTATCCTTCTTTACTCCGCCGGCAGAGTTATCGAACGGAGTTTTCCCCGGTGAGCATTGCCACAGCAGAAAGAAAAGCGTCAGCAGAGAGGAGCACTTCCCCCAATTCCTTTTCACGTCGACATTGATCATAGGTTTGCCGCTTTCATGAAATAGCAAGAGTAATTTATAGTGTTACACTCCTCGTTCAGCCGTCCCGCCACGATCTTCTTCGGGTGATGTCCTCATTTGACCAGGGAGTGCTTTAATAATTTTTCTCCGTCATGCCGGGATAACAGAGTCGAAAGCTGAGCGCTCATCATCCTCGAAGAAGCGAACGACAGTGGTGATGGATTCTTAAATGTTCAATCAGAATACAACGCGGCATCCGGTTGTATTTAAGTCCAAATCTAGGGATATTCACACATGACTCGGCTCGCTGCGGGTGCATAATAGAAAATTAAGGTAATTTATGAAACAACATTATCTGCTTCTTCTGCTCGGCGCGTTTCAATTGCTCGGCCTCACCGGGGCGGCAGGCGCACTCAGGCTGGTTCCGGCGAACGATCCGAATATTCAATATTTCGGCCGGTGGGACATGACCGACTCTCTTCATCCACGCTATTCGTGGCCCGGCGTCTATGTCTACGCGGAATTTTCCGGGACAACGATCGGCATCCGAATAGCCGACGGGACCGATTATTTCAACATTTACATCGACGGAAAACTTCACGGCGTTTTTCATGGAACAACACCGACGGAAGCAGATTATGTCCTCGCCGACAGTCTTCACGACGCGAAACACACTTTCCTGCTGACGAGGCGAAACATCACGTTCGAAAAACCATACACCTTCGGCGGAATCCTCATTGACAACGGCGCAACGCTTCTTCCCCCTCCGCCGAAGCCCTCGAGAAAAATCGAATTCGTCGGGGACTCGTTCACGGCCGCGGAGAGCGACGAAGCGACCGTGCAGGAGCTGGCGTGGGAAGATCGTTTTCCCGTCACCAACATCGACAAAGGATTTGCGCCGCTTATCGCAAAACATTTCAACGCGCAATACACGACCACCTGCCGTTCGGGGGCCGGAATGTACTGCGACTGGCAGGGAAAGACCGGTGAAACGATCCCCGCACGTTTCGACCGAACCCTGATGGAATCGAGCGAACCGAAATGGAATTTCAAACAATGGATTCCGGATGTCGTCGTTATCTGTCTCGGCTTGAACGATCATAACGGCTTAAAAGACAATGAAGGAAAAACCTCCGACGAAAAATCCGCCGCGTTCCGTAAAGCATACCGTCAATTCATCGACACGGTCCGCGTCGTTTATCCGAACGCCAAGATCGTCGCGATCGCTGCCTTCCATGAATGGATCCGCACCAACGTCAAGATGGCCGTTGACGAAGAAATCGCGTCGGGCAAAAAGAATATCTATTACACGCAGTTCGACGAATTTCCGGGCGGGTACGTCGCCTACGGTCACCCGACGGTTGAAACCCATCAAAAGATGGCAGACCAATTGATCACGTCGATGGAATCGTTCAACCTATTTCAAGGAACGAGCGATAAATAAACCCAACATCATTCTCTTACTGATCTCACCGATGACGGCCCATACGCACGTCACCCCTCCAGGGAATGAACACTCTTGACACTGAACGCACGGATCGGGAATCTTTGATAAAGCGGATAACGATGTTCCTTCGAGGAAAAGAGCCTTTCATGCTGGCCCTTCTTCTTTTTGTCGCTTCCTGCATCGCCGGGTTCTCGCTTCTCCATTTCGACAAGTATTCCCTTTATTATTTCGGGGATGCAGCGTCGCACATCGTTAAAGCCCGCGAGTTCACCGATTCCCATCCTCACGAGATCCCGATCATCGGGACTGTCTGGCTCCCGCTTCCCCATTTTCTACTGCTTCCGTTTGCGGCGATCGACGGCCTTTTCTTTTCGGGAATCGCCGGAGCGTTTGTCGGGATTCCATGTCTGGTCGGGACTGGCGTGGTGCTGTTCCTTTTGGTTCGTGCGATCACCGGTTCCTCAGCCATTGCGTTCCTGATGAGCTGCCTCTACGGGCTGAATCCAAATGTCGTCTATATTTCGCTCACGCCGATGGACGAGCCGACGCTCATTTTTTTTGTCACGCTTTCCGGCTATGCGCTCTTCCGGTGGCTCGAGAATGCTTCGCCCTCCTGGTTTCTCCTTAGTTCATTCGCCGTCCTGCTGGCAAGCTTGTGCAGGTACGAAGCGTGGCCTCTTGTCGGCTTTGTGGCCGTTGCAGGATCGTTGAAAGCCTATTCCCTGCGTAACAATTCGGAAAAGAAGGAAGCGGTTCGGATCGCTGTTATGTCAGCGGTCAGTACGGCCGGAATAATCATCTGGTCGATCTCACATTTCATTGTCTATGGAAATCCGTTCGCGTTCACTTACGGCACATACTCTGCGCTTTCATCCGTCTACCGAGAATCGTCCCAGCATCTTCCCTCCAACGTCATAGCGACATTCGGCCGGGCTATTCTCGTCATTTTCGGCCCTGCATTGCTGCTCATCTCAGCCGCAGCTTGTCTTCCTCGTCAAACCAGGCAACTCAACAGGAATATCCTCCTGCTCCTCACGTTCTTCATCATCCCCGCAGCATTCATCCTCGCTGCCGCTCTTGCCGGCTACGTCGGAATCGACGAGTGGTGGTGGAATTGGAGATACGTTTTAACCCTCGGCATTTTTTTCGCAGTTGCCGGGGGAGTCGGCCTCGCAAAAATTTTCGGCAAAGTAAAAAGCTTTCCGGCGCGAAGTGCCGTTGTCATTCTCCTTTGTGTCGTACCGGTCTTACAACTCGCTCGTCCTTCGATCGGCGTTGCGGTCTACAAGGACGCCGCGAAATGCATCGACGGGACCGCCAGAGATGCGATGAACATCGGCGAACAACTTCCCGGCATCTACAACAATGGGCCGGTCGGATTGGTCACAAACCCGAGCACCATTGTCAGGATCCAGATCGCCAGCACTCTACCACTGAAACAATTCCGCATCATTCAACCTTTCGCCGTTCAGAGAATTTCTGACACGACGTTTTCAGAACAGTACCTTGTGGTCCAGAAAAACGAAAAACCGGAATCCGAACTCCTTTTCCCTCCCAGAGACGGATCACCTAACACGTTCTTCTCGAACTTTCAACTCCGTTATGAGAATGCAACGTTCGCTTTGCTGGAACGAAGAGCTGAGCTCAACTGACCCGGGCTATTTTTCTTTCACGTTGTCTTTCGACACTGAAACGCCCACCGGCGTTATTTCATAGTCCTTTCCGTCGCGGAGGAGCACGGGGACAGCTTTTGTGTTATTTGGGGCGCCGGTCCCATGGAAACCGAGAATTCTTACACCGTCAAAGTGATCCACTTCGATGCCGTTCGTGAAGTACGGCTCTTTCATCGGGTCCCATGTGAGGTCGAAATTTTCTACCCGAAGATCTTTGACATACTGGGCATAGAAACCCGGAATATCGTGCGAGAAGAGAGAGAGCTTCGGATCCATCACCGGACGGAGGTCAAAATTCCCGCCGCTGATCTCATTTAACGGACTATCACCGAGGTGAAAGCGGACGTCTGAGAATGAGACATCTTCGATCACGCTTTCATCCGTCCCGTACACAACGATTCCCGACTCCCCCTTGCAGACGACATTCTCAAATTTAATGTTCTTCATTTTTCCGAGCGGAACATCCTTCGTCAGCCGCACCGAAGAGAGCTGAATCGGCTCCCCGTTTCCCCACCAGTCGCCGGTGAAGAGCCGGGTCTCGATGAGAATATTCGAAAAAACGACATTTTCGATCCCCCCTTGATCACGGACAAACAGCCCGATGCCGCGGTTCGAATTGGTGATCACGATATTGCTAAAGGTGAAATTACGCATCGGGTTTTGGTCGAAGCCGCCGATCCTGATGGCGGCAGAACGGGAAACCAGCGTGCAATTGGTGACGGTGATGTTTTCGCATGTCCGCTTTAGGAATTTGTATCCCGGCAGGTCGAAGTGATGATTATAGCCGGTAAGGACGATGCAGTCATCCCCGGTCCGGATATCGCAGTCGGAGATGACGGCGTTGCTGCACGACGTCAGGTCCATCCCGTCGTTGTTCGGCACAAGAAGGTTGCCGTAGATCCGGAGTCCCGACAGAATAATCCCGTCGCAGTCCGCAAGATGGAGGGTCCAGAAGGGCGAATTCATGATCGAGATATCGCGCAGAGTAACTTTTTTGCAGTCGGAAAAGATGATCATCTGGTATGGACGATCCTTCGGCACAAGCGGCCCGTCGCCGAGACCGCCGGAAATATGCCTGAACATATCCCCCTGCCTCGACCACATCGTTCCGGTATGGTCCATTTTTTTCGCCGAGTCGATCACCATGTACGCGTCGCCGTTGCCGTCGATCGTCCCGTGGCCGGAGATAGAAACGTTCTCGGCATCCTGAGTGAAGAATAAACCGACTCTTCTTCCGTTGAGCAAATAGTCGCCGACACTGGAACTTCCTTTCACTACCGCCCCGGCTTCAAGGTAGAGACAGACATTTGAACGAAGCTGGAGGGTGCCCGTAAGATAGATCCCGGGAGGGACATAGACAGTTCCTCCTCCCAGAGCCTCCGCCGAATCGATGGCGTGTTGAATCGTTCTGGTGTTGAGCGTCGTGCCGTCGGATATTGCGCCCATTTCGCGCACGTCGATCTGTTTCGCTTCCGCCCGAATGCCGAACGCCATTATGATCCCCAGTAACAACAGGACTGATGCAAGTCTCTTCATTGTGCAACCTCTTTACGAATAATTGGAATTTTTGTCGACCACGCTGTCACTTTCCGGGAGAACCCGATTAAAGAGATCCTTCACGGCCCGGACGGAAGCGCGCGCCTGAACGAGCCATAAATCACCGCGACCGAATTGAGAGCATCCTGTTCGCACCGTTGTCATGCCGTCAACGATTTCACCGTATTGCGCTGACGCTGATCGAATCCGCGATGCCGAGGCGATTCATTTTCATTGCGTGATCGCGGATGATGGCGATCGTCGACATATCAGAAATGAATATGGAATTTCTCCCCTGCGGCTCCTGCGGCGGATCCCCGGTGAACGGATCTCCTTTTTTCCACATGAAGTCGGCGTTCTGCGATTTTCCTTCGCCCCCCCATCCCCAAAAATTCGAACCGGCGACCGGCGTGCCGGCCTGCGCGGAATCGTAAAGGATCGAGAGAATTTTTGCATAGTACCGGTCGCGCGCCGTCGTCGGAGTCCCTTGCGCATAAGCTCCCGAATCCCTACCCAAACCGAACTCCTCCATCACCATCGGCTTGTTCAATTCCCTCGCGTACTGAATGTGCTTTGCAATGTAGTCGGTCGCTTTTTCAATCGACGGCGGAAGGGTCTCCTCAAACTTTTGGGGGTTGAACCATCCCCAGTTGAGCGGCCAGAGGTGGATGGTGAGGTAGTCGATATTGTGAGAACGATGCGCCGTGAGAACGCACTCGGGAGACTGGATGCTGCCTGCGAGTCCCTCGTTTCCGGAACACACAAGATGGTTTGTGTCGAGCGATTTGATGTAGCCGGCTGTGCCGTCGATCCAGCGGTAATAATACGGAAGAATGTTTGGTGCGTCGGCTCCACCGGTCCCGGGGCGAGGTTCGTTCGCCAGCTGCCACGACATGATCGCCGGGTCATCTGCATACACTCTGCCGTTGACCGTATTCTTGCGCGTGACAACGCTCTTTACGTACGACCGGAAATATCCGTTCGCTCTTTCATTCTGATAAAAAGTCGCGGAATAATCCATGAACTTTTCCCAGCCGTCGGTTTCGGGGTCAAGGGCATGGGAATTGTCGGCCCAGGCAACATATTCGGACATCCCCCCGGACCATTCCCAGTAGTTCGTCAGATAAAGCACCCCCTTCATATGCCGCTTCGCCATTTCGGCGAGAAGAAAATCCAATCCTTGCAGCAACGAGTCGTTCACCTCGCCCGGCCTCCGGACAATCGCAGGTTGTACCGCCCGAAGTTTTTTTGATGCTTCCGAACCGGCGAGGACCCTGAGGTTGTCCAATCCGATCGCATGGAGCGAATCGAGCTCGCGAAGCAGGCGGGGACGGTCCCCCGTTTCTCCGGGGGAACCGAGATAGCAGCCGTACCAAAGATTCGTACCGGCGTAGTAGTACGGTCTGCCGTTGCGAGTAAAGTGCGTTCCGCTCACTCTCACGAAAGCGTCCTGCTCTTCCTTCGGAACAAAGGTGGAACACGAGGAAAAAATTGCAGCGAGGAATAGGAAAAATACCGTCCTGCGCACCATTCGCATCTCTCTAACGAAGTAAAGAATCATTAAAACAACATTTCTGGAAGCTGGATCTAAAGTTAATTTTTGTTCGGAATGTGCTTGCAACTTTCATCCTGAACGAAACGAATGACAATGAGCAGGCTGAGCACCTGCAGAATGACATCATGAGGAGCTTTTAGGACAGTTTCTAATGTTACGGCACAAATTATGCCAATGATGGTTCACTTGCACCGAGATTTCGCCTGAATGTTGATTCATTTTCGCCGATGGCCCCGGGACCCGATCAAAGCGTCTATTATATTGATAAAGATTATTATAGTGATAAACAGGGGCAATTTATGTATTTTCAATTTGCCGATTGAGTTTAGCAGTGAATCATACTATGCAGAAAATTGTACATATAATTTTCTATTCTTCCGTCGCGCTGATCGCCGCAAGCCTGCTGCTCATCCATCTTCCGTCGGCCAATCCGGTCGCAGTATTCGGAGCGGTCTTCATCGCCAGCTCGGTCATTTATTCTCTCATGGCCTGGACCCTGTTCCGTGTGAAGATCTCCAATGCTGTTCTCTATTCAATGCTCGCTGCGGCTCTAGCGATACGGTTGACGTTCATCTCGGTCAGTCCGATCGGCTCGGAGGATGCGTACCGGTACATGTGGGACGGGAAGGTAGAAGCGCACGGGATCAACCCGTACCTTTATTCAGCCGTCGACCCCCGGCTGGATGCTTTGCATTCCTCTCTCCTTCCCGGGGCGATGAACCATGCGGATCTCAAGACGATTTATTTTCCGCTGAGCGAATGGGTCTTTCATTTCTGTTATTACCTGAGCGGCGAATCGTTCTGGGGGTACAAAGCAGTGCTGCTTCTTGCCGAAGCCGGAACATTCGCGGTACTTTTGCTTTTTCTTCCTTTGCTGGATATCCCGCGCAAATTCATTTTATTGTATGCGCTCTCTCCTCTTCCCATCATAGAGTTTGCCGTGGACAGCCACATCGACGCGGTCGGCCTTCCGCTGCTTCTGGTTTCGCTCTTCCTTTACTTCAGGGAGAAAAAGATTCCATCGTATGTTCTGCTCGGGTTGTCGATCTCTATTAAGCCCGTCGGACTGATCATCCTTCCGGCCCTGTTCTTCTTTGAGAATGGATGGCGGAATAAAGTTTACGCTCTTCTTCTTCCACTGATGACCGTCGGAGCGCAATTCCTTCCGTACATTTTTACGTCAAACCCGTTCGAGACATTATTTTCCTTCACCAAGAATTGGAGCTTCAACGGCGCAGTCTTCGAGCTCGTCTATCTCTATTTTCAGGATAATCAGACGTCGCGGCTGGTGTGCGCAGGGATGGTTGCAGTTTTCATACTCATCTTGAACGTCAAACGGAGAGACCTGCTGCATACTGTCTATTTCTCCTTACTCCTCCTGATGCTTCTTTCCCCTGTCGTCCATCCATGGTACGTCGCCTGGGTTGTCGCTGTGCTGCCGGTCATGAGGAAATGGTCCGGCATAGCGCTCGCCGCAGGAGCAAGCCTGACGAGCTTTACGGTGATGAATTATCGCTTGACCGGTGTCTGGCAGCAGTATCCGACGGCGATGGTGATCGAATATCTTCCCGTGGCGGTGCTATTGGCTGTGGAGTTGCGGGGCTATTTCTTTACAAGGGATAACTATTCTGCCGTGTGAGAGAAACTTTTCTCGCGTCTTGTACTGGCCCTATTCTACAGCGGCCCAAGTTTCAGGCAGGCGGTATTTAGGTCCATTTTCAAGGATCAATTATTTCATGGAACTGGATACATGCATGTCGTCGCCCCGCAAGGGCAACGCTCCCTGTAAAATGCCCATCCCAAGTACATCTATCAAGCCCCGTCAGAGGCGGCTTATCCCTGGAGATCATCCGATGAGAACACATAGCGTTCGTCATATTCGACAGCGTACTGCTTCAACATCGACAGATATTCATCGCGGAAATGAATTTTGGCGTGATGCTCTTTTTGTTTTTCGATGTATTTGACAACGCGGACAATGTCCGAGTGAGAGCATGAAAACGCCCCAAAGCCTTCCTGCCAATTAAACCTCCCACGCACCCAATTCCGTTTGTTGACAAATCCTGATGAACCTGCCTTAATGTCTCTCACTAAATCGGACAATGTGATCGTGGGCCGCATCCCGACGAAGATGTGGATATGATCCGCTGTTCCATTGATTGCAATCAATTTCTGATTGCGGTTTTTGACAATCCCGGTGATATATTTGAACAACTCATCCCTGCATGATTCCGGAAGCAATGATTGTCTCCCCTTAACTGCAAAAACAATGTGGATGTAAATCTGTGTGTAGGTGTTTGCCATATTCCCCCTATCGTAGGCCGCTCCTACGGAGCTGTGTGGTTTTTTTGACCTTACATTCTACAGTTAGTTCGCGCCTACGGCGCTTGAGCGCCGATGAGTTTGTGTTTCAAAAGTGGGGAGCGTTCGATAGATCGTTCGTGCGTACGGTGCTTGAGCGTCAATGAGTTTGCGCAGCAAAAGCGGGGAGCGTTCGACAGAACATTCACGTCTACGGCGCTTGAGCGTCGATTAGATTGCGCAGCAAAAGCGGGGAGCATACGACAGACCATCCACGCCTTCGGTGCTTGTGCGTCGATGAGTTTGTGAAACACCAATGGGGAGCGTTCGATAGATCGTTCGTGCGTACGGTGCTTGAGCGTCAATGAGTTTGCGCAGCAAAAGCGGGAAGCATGCGACAGACCATCCACGCCTTCGGTGCTTGAGCGTCGATGAGTTTGTGAAACACCAGTGGGGGAGCGTTCGATAGATCGTTCGCGCGTACGAAGCTTGTCCGTCAATGAGATTGCGCAGCAAAAGCGGGGAGCGTTTGTCAGAACATTCACGCCTTCGGTGCTTGGGCGTCGATGAGTTTGCGCAGCAACGGTGGGGAGCGTTTGACAGATCGTTCGTGCGTACGGTGCTTGGGCGTCGATGGGTTTGCGCAGCAAAAGCGGGGAGCATACGACAGACCATCCACGGCTTCGGTGCTTGGGCGTCGATGAGTTTGTGAAACACCAGTGGGGAGCGATCGACAGAACATTCGCGCGTATGGTGCTTGGGCGCCAATGAGTTTGCGCAGCAAAAGCGGGGAGCGTTCGTCAGATCTTTCGCGCGTATGGCGCTTGGGCGCCGATGAGTTTGCTCAGCAACATTGGGGGGGGGGGGCCGTTGGGCAAGGCATGGCACGTGGTTCCGGCCGGCATTCAAATTATCTCATTCCCAAACTCCGTTTCGGAACACATTGTTTCCGAAGCTGAACTTTCACCTCTCGTTCCCAAGCAGAGATTGGGAACGAGGCAATCAACTTATTCCTCCATCAGCTTCCTCTTGCTCTCTTCCAACTGCTTCAGCTCGTCCTTTCCCAACGATGGGAATTTGAGCTTCAATCCTTCAAGCGTCTGAACGATGATCTCCGAGATCACCAGACGGGCGAACCACTTTTTGTCGGCGGGGACAACGTACCACGGCGCCTTTCCGCTGCTGGTTTTCCTGATGACTTCTTCGTAACACTTCTGGTATTGATCCCAATACCCTCGCTCTTTGATATCCGCTTCCGAAAATTTCCAGTTCTTCGACTTGTCGTTGATACGCGCGAGGAGCCGTTGTTTCTGTTCTTCTTTTGAAATGTGAAGGAAAATCTTGATGATGATCGTTCCGTTCTCGGACAGATACTTTTCAAAATCTTTTATCTGACGGAAACGTTGTTTCCAAATGTCTTTCGTGACAAGTTCGGCAGGAATTTTCTGCGTGGCGATGAGGTCGTGGACGCGCACGACGAGAACTTCCTCATAATACGACCGGTTGAAGATGCCGAACTGTCCCCGCTGCGGCAGGTTTTTGTGCGCCCTCCAGAGATAATCGTGATTCAACTCCTCCGCGGAGGGCTGCTTGAAGCTGTGGACTTCGGTCCCCTGCGGATTAAGTCCGGTCATCACATGCTTGATCACGCCGTCCTTCCCGGCAGTGTCCATCGCCTGGATGATGATCAGCACGCTGTATTTGTCCTGCGCGTAGAACTTCGCCTGCAGCTCCTGGACGGTAGCGATGTTCTTCTCGAGGATCTTTTGCGCTCCTTCTTTCGAGCGTACCTTGCCCGAAGAATCGGTTTTGATCTTTGAAAGATGGAACTTCGATCTACCGTCGACCGTAAACTCGGAAATGTTCATAAATAATTCTCCGACGCTTGTTCAAACATTATTGTTCCGCTCATCCCATTTCAGCTTCAACGGCATGTTCCTTCCCGTCGTTGATCACAGGCAGAAGATTGCCTTCGACCGTCTTCCCATCTAGCGTGAGCTTCCTTATCCCTTTGCTTACTCCTTTGGGATTGCTCACGGTGAGGTTGTAGGTGCTGTTTCTGAATTTCCGCACGACGTTGAATTTTTTCCAAACCGTCGGGATACAGGGGTCGATGATCAATCCGTGATAATCGGGCCGAATCCCTAAGATATACTGTGAGAGCGTCACGAACGACCAGGCCACCGTTCCTGTCAGCCAGGAATTCTTCCCCTCGCCCGGCGTCGGAGCATCCCTGCCCGCCGTCATCTGGCTGTAAACATACGGCTCGGAGCGGTAGATATCGATCTGCTCTTCTTTGGTGGGAGGGCAAATGCTCATGTAGTATTCCATCGCCCGGTCCCCCCGCCCGATCATCGTTTCGGCGATCTGAATCCAGGTGTTATTGTGCGTGAAGATGCCGGCGTTCTCTTTGTACCCGGGCGGATACGAACTGACTTCTCCGAGATGGGTGTGATATTTTTGGAACGCGGGCTGCTGCAGAATGATTCCGTTCGGCGTCGCCAGATATTTTTGCACGCTGTCGAGCGCTTGTTTGGCGTAGCCGTTCTCCAGGCCGGCTCCCCCCAGGACACACCATCCCTGGCTCTCGATGAAAATTTTCCCTTCTTCATTCTCCGTCGAACCAAGTTTCTTGCCGTACGAATCGTAAGCGCGCAGGAACCACTCGCCGTCCCAGCCGTGCCTGTAAATTGTCTCCCTCATCCCGGCAGAATGTTCTCTATAGCCGGCCGCCTGATCCGTGAGGCGCAGATGGTTGAGCAGCAGCGCCATTTCATCGCATGCCCTGCAGAACAGTCCGGCGATCATCACCGATTCTGCAATCTTGTCGTTCTCGATGTGCCCGGCAAGCTGAAAGCTCTCCCCCGGAGTCGTCGAGAAGCAATTCAAATTGAGGCAGTCGTTCCAATCGGCATGGCCGATGAGCGGCAGGCCGTGCGGCCCGCGATGCTCCAGCGTGTATTGCAAGGACCGGTGGAGATGGTCCATGAGTGTGGCTTTTGAATCGGGAACATCCGCATAGACCGTTCTTTCGTTCAGAATTGCGGCATCTCCTGTTTCTTTGATGTAGGCAGACACCGACAGGATCAGCCACAACGGATCGTCGTTGAACCCGCCGCCAATATCGGCATTCCCTTTCTTTGTGAGGGGCTGATATTGGTGATAGCACGTGCCGTCGGAAAGCTGAGTCGCCGCAATATCCAGAATGCGCTGACGGGCTCTCTGCGGCAGCATATGGACAAACCCAAGAACGTCCTGGTTGCTGTCCCGGTATCCCATCCCCCGTCCGATCCCCGATTCATACAACGAGGTCGAGCGGGACATGTTGAACGTGACCATGCATTGGTACTGATTCCAGAGATTTGCCATCCGGTTCACGATGGCATCGGGCGTATCGGCCCGGTAAGAAGAAAGCAGTCCATCCCAATATTTCTTGTGTGCATCGAATGCCCCGAGGACCGCGGAGGAGCTTGCAAACCGCGCTTTTACCTTTTCGAACTCATCCTTTCTGATCTTTCCGCCGGCAAGAAATTTCTTGTCCGTCGGATTCTCTCCATAGCCGAGAATGAAATCAAGTCTCTTCGACTCTCCCGGCTTTATTGCGAGGTCAATTTGGTGGACGGCAATCGGAAGCCAGCCGTATGCCGTGCTGTTCATGCAGCTTCCCGCCATCACCGCCTGGGGAGCCTCCAGCCCCTGATGGACGCCGACGAATGCGTCGCGGCTCGAATCGTAGCCGGAAACTTTTTCGCTCGAAGTGAAGTAAGCGTAGTGATTTCTCCGCTCCCTGTATTCGGTAATGTGGAAGATCGTGCCGTTGTCAATTTCCACCTGGCCTGTGGAATAATTCCTCTGGAAGTTCGTCATATCGTCGTTCGCTTCCCACAAGCACCATTCGACGTAGCTCCATAACCTGATATTTTTCGGATGCTTTGAACGATTCGTGACCTGAACATGCCAGATTTCATTCCTCGCGTCGAGCGGAACAAAATAGAGTACCGAAGCTTCCAGGTCGTTTTTGACGCCGGTTATTTTCGTGTATCCCAATCCATGCCTGCACTCGTACGAATCAAGAGCAACGCGCATCGGCTTCCACATCGGGTTCCATACGGAATCGCCGTCCTTGATATAGAGGTACCGTCCGTTGCTGTCCATCGGAATATTGTTGTAGCGGTAGCGGGTCAGCCGGCGCATCCTCGAATCCTGGTAGAAGCAATACCCCCCTGCCGTGTTGGAAATAATTCCGTAGAAGTCGGACGTCCCCAGGTAATTGATCCAGGGGAGGGGCGTATCGGGGCGCGTGATGACGTATTCTTTTTCTTTATCGTCAAAGTGTCCGTATTTCATGCAGTTCCTCGGTTGTTCTTTGTAGTGCCCTCAGCGAAAACAGGTCCCTTTTCCGCGGAGAGGGTTGCGCGGAGCAAGGAAAAAGTTCTCTCGATGATGAGTGAATAACTCTTCGCGGGAATACATTATCGTGTGCAGGGACGAGCGGAATTCATGGTTCGAGCCAGTTCATGGGCAGTTGTTGAGCAGCTCACAGAAGCCCCGCCGCGAGAAGCTAATACATGGAAAGTAGGGGATAATTGACCAAAAGGCAACAGAACGGACTCCGCGTCCATCGAGGAAGAAACGGCAAAAGTGATTGTCGGACCTGATTTTTCATCCTTCCGCTTTGCATTTCATCCCTTTGTTTTGTCATCCCGTCGGAATTGACTTAGTTATTCTGTGCCTCTCCATTATCTTGCACCATGAAATTACGTTGCACTCAATCACATAAGGAGGGACGCCATGATCCAGAAAATAACTACGATGATCTTTCTCTCTTTGTTTTTAGCGGGGATCTCCCGAAGCCAGGATGCCGCGAAAGATCTCGAAGCGGCGCTTGCGCAGAATCCCAATGATGTCGGGACATTAATAAAACTCGGCATTCAGTACCATGACCAGGGAGTAGCGGGAAATGACGACGCCGTCGACAAAGGGTTTACCTGCTTTGACAAAGTTCTCGTCCTTGACCCGTCGAATGCTGTCGCGCTGGCGTACCGCGGAAGCCTGTGGACGCTTCGTGCCCGCGATGCATGGTGGCCCTTCACCAAAATGAAGGACGTTGACAAAGGCGTCGATGAAATGGATAAGGCCGCCGATCTCGCTTCGGACAATATTACCGTGCGCGTTGTCCGGGGAATCAACGGCGTCAATCTCCCGTCGATGTTCCACCGGCTTCCCGTCGCGCTCAAAGACTTCGATTATCTGATGAACGATCCAAGGTTTGCGCATCTCGATAAGCATCTCCAGGCGACCATTTATTGCTGGGCAGGGATCGCCTACAACAACGACGGACAAACGGCAAAGGCAAAAGAGTTGCTGCAAAAAGCCCTTTCCGCAGAGCCGGGGTCGGACATCGCCCGAAAAGCAGAGAACGAATTGAAGAAAATTTCTTAAACGAAACCCGGAGAGACCACAATGGATCCACTTGTCCGCGCGAACGCTCTTTCAAAAACGTACAAACTCGGGAAATCCGAGGTCCCGGCCCTCCACGATCTGACATTGGGGATCCAGGAAGGCGAGTTCACATCCATTTCCGGCCCGTCGGGAAGCGGAAAAACGACGCTCCTGAATATTCTCGGACTTCTCGATTCTCCGACGACCGGAAGCGTTTTTCTCGAGGGGACGGAGGTCAGATACAACGGGTTGACAAACCTCCACCGGATCCGTCTTGAAAAATTAGGGTTCATTTTTCAGACGTTCAACCTGATCCCTGTTCTCACGGCGTACGAGAACGTCGAATACCCTCTTCTGCTCACAAAAAAGTCATCGGCAGTTCGAAGAACGGCAGTTGAAAGAGCGCTGAAAGACGTCAGGCTCTGGGATCATCGCGACCACAAACCCAACGAGCTTTCGGGCGGACAGCGTCAGCGCGTGGCGATCGCACGCGCCCTCGTCAATAACCCGAAGATCGTGCTTGCCGACGAGCCGACGGCGAACATCGATTCCGTCACCGCCTCCGAGATCCTCGACCTGATGCGCACGCTCAACGAAGAAGAGAAGGTGACATTCCTTTTCTCCACCCACGACCCGCTCGTTCTGCAGTATGCACGGAGGGTCGTCAAGCTTCACGACGGTGTTTTGACCAACGGCCAGCATTAACAGACAGAGGAGAATATTACCATGTTCAAGTTCATCAAGCTCGCAACAAAGAACGTGTTCCGGAACCGCCGCAGAACGATCATCACCGGGCTGGTGCTCGTTTTCGGGGCGACCGCGTTGATCCTTGCCGGCGGATTCATCTCCTTCTCGTTCAGAGGGCTGAGCGAATCGACCATCCGCGGACAGCTGGGGCATATCCAGATCTATTCAACAGAAGCGCTGCAGCGCGAGGAAGAACGTCCGCTCGAGCTCGGCCTCGACAGCATCGACGTGCTGAAGAAAAAGATCCTCGTCCAGGATCACGTCCGCTTTACTATGGCGCGGATCGAGTTCATGGGATTGATCTCGAACGGCGATAAATCGGCGGCATTCCTCGGACGCGGCGTGGAGCCGGAAAAAGAGACGAAGCTGGCCGGCTTTGCCCTTGCGGTCGATACCGGAAAATTCCTGGGAGAAACCCAGGCAAACGCTCAGGAGAACGAAGTGGTTCTTGCGAGAGGCTTGGCAAAATCGATGAAGGCCAAGATCGGCGATTATCTCACGCTCATGACGACGACATCCAAAGGGGCGCTGAATGCTGCTGATGTGAAGGTCGCGGGAATATATTCCACCGGCGTTCCGGAGTACGACGAGCGGGCGTTGATGGTCAACCTCTCGACGGCCCAACAACTGCTCAACTCGCAGAAAGTCTCCAAGCTCGTGGTCGTGCTCGATGAAACGGACAAGACCGAAGAAGTCGCTTCGAAACTTGAGGAGATCCTTCCCGGAATGAAAGCCCGGCGCTGGTTCGACATGGCGACATTTTACAACGCTGTCGTCCGGCTGTACAACAACATCTTCGGTTTCCTAGGCGTCCTCATTTTCGTTGTCGTCGTGCTCAGCAGCTCGAACACGATGATGATGTCTATTTTTGAGCGGACAAAGGAGATCGGCACGCAGCTTGCGGTCGGTACGTCGCCGGCGCGGCTGTTGACGAATTTCCTTTACGAAGGGCTGATCATTGGAGCCATGGGAGGGCTTGCCGGACTTGTGTTCGCGTATCTTGCGGGCCTGCTGATCAACTCCTCCGGCATCGTGATGCCGCCGCCCCCCGGAGGGACGCGAGGCTATCCGTTGATCGTTGATTTTGTGCCGTCGGTCTTCGCCGGAGTATTTCTGCTCATCACGGTGACCACAGTGATTTCGACAATTTTTCCGGCCTACAAAGCCTCCCGATTGAAGATCGTCGATGCCCTCGGACATGTTTGAAAAAGGAGAAACGGAATGAAACGGTGCCGCAACATTATCTTTATCGCCGCAGCAATCATTGCAAGCTTTTCCGTGCTGCATTCGCAAAAAAGCGAGGAGCAGAGCAGCGCCAGACCTACGGGGGACGAGATCCTGCGTCTCTCCGACCTGAACAGGAACGGCTGGACTTCGTATTCCGTGATGACGACCATATTGAACTACGAGGACAACGACCTGAAAGAAGAAGGCCTGTTTGAAGTGAGCATGAAGGGGATGGACAAAACGCTCGTCAAATTCATGAACGCAGACGTCAAGGGGGAGTATCTGCTGATGGTCGAGGACGACATGTGGATCTACATGCCGAACACCCGCAAGCCGATCCGCATCACGCCGTTGCAGCGGCTCATGGGAAACGCATCGAACGGCGACGTCGCCCGCACGCGATACGCGGAAGATTATTCAGCCAGGATCATCAAGGAAGAATCGGTGGAAGGGGTTCCCTGCTACCTCCTTGAGCTGAATGCAAAACGCGACGGCGCAACCTATAAGAGAATCGAATACTGGGTCGAAAAAGAGACCAAGCGTCCGAAGAAAGCCGAAATGTATCTCCTCTCCGGAAAGCATTTCAAGTCGATCACGTTCGACCGCTACGAAGAGGTTTCCGGCAGAACGCTTCTTACGCAAATGACGATCACCGACAGATTGCGCGAGGGAAGAACGACGATCATGAAATATGCTTCGTACGCCGAAAAACAGATGCCGGAAAAATACTTCAACAAAGATTACCTGGAGAAACTGCGGTGATGCCGCCGGCAAAAATATGCTTGTTCATCACGGCCGTCGGTGTTGCCGCAATCCGAACAGATGCGCAGGAACTCGCATACCGTTTCTCGGTCGTTGACGAGGGGACGCTCACGAAACTCAACCTGACCACTCCTCTTAACTACCGGAACCAAATTCTGCCGCAGCCTGTGCAGGGAAACGATGCAATAACAAACCTCTTTTTGGGCTACGGCGGTTTATCGACCTCGCTGAACCTGAACGCGTCCGCGAACAACCTTAACCCGCCTGATTACAGTTTTGCGATCCGGGAGCTTTCATACGACCTCTCCTTGTCGGATAATTTCGATGTCACCGTAGGGCGAAAGATCCTCAAATGGGGGCCGGGGTATGCGTTCAATCCGACGGGCGTCGTTGAACCTCCCCGTTCTCCCTCCGACCCGTCGGACCGTCTCGGCCAGAATATTGGCCGCACGCTCGTTCTGATAAATGCGTTCGCCGGCAAAAGCTCGCTGACCCTGGTCTACCTGAACGATGCGCAAATCGAGTCCGGAGCTTTTCATTGGGGAACACACGACTATGCGCTCCGTGCGTATACGTTTCTGAGCGGGCTCGACCTTTCGGGAATTCTGCACTACCGGCAGGGAGACCGGCTTGAAGCGGGAGCAAATTGGTCGTACGTCATCGGCGATAATCTGGAGCTCCACGGAGAGTTTCTTGCGAAAGAAGGCTCGTCGATGTTGTTTCACCAAATATTGTGGTCGGACAACGCCGATCAAATCTACTCTTCAAACCCTTATATTGAGCGCTACAGCAATTCAAGCGAGATCTTCTACAAACTTCTTCTGGGGGAGCAATACACCTTCGAGAACGGATTGAACATTGCCGTCGAATATTACCGGAACATGGAAGGATTGAGCAGTTCGGAATGGAATCAATGGATGAAGTTTGTTAAATTCCAAAACGGCATTCAGCGGGGGGCGGTGGTTGTGCCGCCGGAACTGGTGACGCCGTCGCGCAGCAATCTTTTATGGGCGCTCGAAACGCTTTCTCCCCGCGGCACGCTGCGCGATTATCTTTTCGGGCGCGAATACTATTCCGACGGCAGATGGAGCCTCGAGTTTATCCAGTTAATGAACGCCGACGATGCAAGCATCGTTTTAGTGCCCACGGTAACGTACAGAATATCGCAATACCTGTCGCTCTACACGCGGTTCACGAAATTCCTCGGGAAGAGTGATTCAGAATACGGGGCGCTTTTTATCGACAACAGCACCAATCTCGGAATTCAATTTCAGCTATGAAAAAAAGAGACCTGATCCGGACCTTCTTTTTTTGCGGCATCATCACGGTAATTTTGGCGGCAGGTTTTATCTATAATGACCCGCGGCATTGGGAAAGCGCGCTCTTCAGCACGTTCATTTTCTCAATGTCCATCGGTTTCTCAATCCATTTTCTTACGCACTACTTCGCCCCCAGAAGCGAACAATGGGGAAGACTTGTCAGGATGATCTTCCTCTTTTTCCTTTTTCTTCTCGGAGGACTCATCGGCACAGAGGTTGGCCTGGGCATTCACGTCGCGACGTTCGGATATCGATTTACCTGGAAAGATCAATTCCCGCTTTTGACCATGAATCTGGTCTTCTCGGCCGTCTTCGGAACGATCGCCGTCATGTATTTTACGTTGAGAAGCACCGTCGAGCGGATGGCCAGGCAGCTCAAAGAAAAGGAATTGAACGAGGAGCGGCTGACGCGTACGACCATGGAAGCGGAACTGCGGGCGCTGCAGTCGAAGATCAACCCCCATTTCCTCTTCAACACGCTGAACTCGATCGCAAGCCTGATCTCCGAAAATCCGAAAGCCGCAGAATCGACCGTCGAAAAGCTCTCCGACCTTTTTCGTTATACCCTCAAGAGCGCCGAAAAAAATATCGTGAGCGTGGCTGAAGAGCTTGACATCGTACGGACATACCTTGAGATCGAAAAGGTCCGGTTCGGCGAGAGATTGCACTACGACATCTCGTGTGACGACGCGGTGCGGGATTTCATGATACCGGCATTGATCATTGAACCTCTGGTCGAAAACAGCATCAAACACGGCCTTGCTTCGCAGGTCCAGGGAGGGAACATTGCGGTGGAGGTCAAAAAGAGCGGCGGCAATTGCCTTATCTCGGTGATCGATGACGGGAAAGGTGTCGACGGCCTTGATACCTCGAACGGGTTCGGGTTGAGAAGCGTCGAAGAACGGCTGCAGCTCCGGTACGGCACAAAGTCCTCGCTCCGCCTCGAGCCCGATGAACGGACTCATTTTCTGATCACGATCCCGCTTTCGTGAGGACTCCGTATGCATCTTCGGGCAATGATCGTGGATGACGAAGAGCTGGCCCGCAAGCGCCTTCGAAAAATGCTGGAGAGCTACCAAAAAGACCTGGAGATCGTCGGCGAGGCTCAGAACGGCGGAGATGCGGTGGAAAGGATCGAGGAGCTTCGCCCCGAACTTATTTTTCTCGACGTGCAGATGCCCGGGTTTGACGGGTTCGAAGTTGTCCGCCGGCTCCGCTTCAAGCCGTTCATCGTTTTCACCACCGCGTACGACGAGTATGCGTTGAAGGCCTTCGAGGAAAACTCGGTCGACTATCTCCTCAAGCCCATCGAACAGAAGCGTCTCGACAAAACGATCGAAAAACTTGAGCGCATCACCTCATCACCCGCGCCGCGCTTCAATGAAAACATCGAACGCCTCCTTTCGCATCTTGCGTCCCCCCCGCTGAAGCGATTACAGGTTACGTCGGGCGACAAGATCCTTCTAATCGACATCGCGAGCATCGTCTATTTCGAGGCAAAAGACAAATATACGTTCCTGCACACAGCAGAGCACGAACATATCGTCGAGATGACGCTGGCCGAGCTCGAAGAAAAGCTCGACTCGCATGCTTTCGTCCGCATCCATCGTTCGGCGATCGTTAACGTGAGCTTTATCCGGGAGATGAAAAAGTGGTTCGGCGGAAAATTCAAGGTCCATCTCAAAGATAAGACCGGAACGGAGCTTGTTGCCAGCCGGGGATATGTCGACCGGCTTCGGAATTTGTAGGGTCCGTTCTCGACACGGAGGGAGCGGTCCAAGCGGGGAATTTCGAGATCACGGTAGGAAGAACCTCCGCAGAGGTTCTGCACGGCATCCTGAACGTAAAGAAGAAAACGGCGGGCCGGTGAGCAGGTTCACCAATTCATCCGCAGGCGGACCGCCGGGACAATGATGTCCGCCATTTTTGCCATCCCCAGGATATTTGGATGCCGGTCGCATCCCCAGTCGGCGTCGGTCAATGCGTCCTTAGCGATCGGTATGAAGTAGACATCGCGGTATCTCCCCCTCATTTTTTGCTGCGCTTCAACGACTTCCTTGATGTACCCGGTGCACGGCTCCCCGATCATCGGACCGGAGATGCAGAAGATCGTCACGCCGCGGTACAGCGTCCGCACCCGCTCGATCAGGCGGCTATAGGCGCTTTGAAAAACGTCCTTATCCGGATAGGGCTGAGTTGAAAAATCATTCGTTCCGAGATTGATGACAACGGCCTGCGGGTCCCAGTTCCTGAAATTCCATTTCGTCGTAGAATCGAAATAGCACGTCCGGTCATACAATGCCGGCATTGGATTGGCCGACGTTTTGCTGCTGTTGCCGTAATTGCGCACGACGCCCCGTCCGGAGTATGAAATCAGATGGTATTCGGCGCCAAGAGCACGCGCCGTTATCCCGGCATACGACATGCAGGCGTTCTCCGTTTGCGGACTGAAATGACAGTCGGGACTGTCTCCTTCCACTCCAAATCCCGAAGTGATCGAGTTGCCGATAAATTCGATCCGGCGCACGGGACGCTTTTCCGGAGGGAGAAGCTTCTTTCCTTTGTCAAGGACAAATCCCATGAATTCCCCTTTGCCGACAAGAGGCTCCGTCCTTTTCTGAACCATGATTGAATGCGGAACCGAATCGGATAATTCGGAAGCGAGGCGGTACAGCGTCGTCACCGTGTCCGTTATCAACAGCTCCGGGGCATGATCGTCGACGATCACGGCATATTCGTTATGATGATCCTCCAATCGGATGGAGCAGCTTGACCCTTCAAACCGCGCGCTCATGGACACTCCGGCCCAATCGAATACGGCTTTTTTGGGGTTCGAAAAATCGAACCTTCCGACGTATTGAATGCCCGGGTCATCCGCATCGATGACGCCGGTGCTTTCCATTTCGTGCCTGGTCAAATCGGACGAACAAGAGATGAATTGGACTAAAAAGAGAAAGGAAAGAAGAGCGTGAGGAAGGTAACTAGGTTTGGTCATCATTGAGATCAGTCTGGATCGTTAAACGGTGTCGGTCAATCCGCAGGATGCAGTTTCGCGGACGCTCCCTGGGGGATGCTTCTGGCATTCGCTGCGCTCAGCATTAGAGTGACTCAACTTTCGTCTCCGTCATTCCGCGCATCATAGCCAAAAAGTGTTGCTGGAATCGACGTGATTTGATTTTGTTCACGCTTCAGCGGCGCTTGTCTCATCGTCGCCAGGCCGCAAAACGGCATTCACTCGATCCCCTAAATCTCAATTTCCTTCATCTCGGGGACAAACAAATTGATGACGAAAAACGCCGCCAAGTACGCCATCCCCGCGACAACGAATAGCGGAACATAGCTGCCGGAAATTTGCAGAATAAAACCGGCCGCAGTTGCAATCAGCATCCCTCCCAAAGAACCTGCCCAACCGCCCAAACCGACGACAGAGCCGACCGCTTTTTTCGGGAACATATCCGAAACAGTGGTGAAAAGATTTGTCGACCAGCTTTGATGAGACGCCGTCGCCAGGCCGAGCAGGACTATGGCCCACCATTGTGAGACTGAAGTTACGAAAATGATCGGAACAACACAGAGTGCGCTGATAAGCATCACACGTTTGCGGCTCTTGTCGACGCTCAATCCCCGTTTGATGAACGCACCGGAGAGCCAGCCGCCGCCAACACTCCCGACGCTGGTCATTGTGTAGATCACGATGAGCGGGATACCCATATGGGCGAGGTCGAGGCCGAACCGCTGGTTGAGGAATTTTGGCAGCCAATAGAGATAGAACCACCAAACGGGATCCGTGAGAAACTTACCGGCAACGAACGACCAGGTTTGTCTGTACTTCAGCAGCTTGAGCCACGGAATCTTTTCGTGCTCAATACCGCTCTGGTCCGACTGAATATATGCTCTCTCCTCTTTGGACACCCGTTTGATCTGCTCGGGGAGCCCGTACATCCGCCACCAGAACAATATCCAGATCAGCCCCAGAAGCCCGGTAAAGATGAACGCCTCCCTCCATCCCCATGTCAACGCGATCCATGGAACGAACGCCGACGCTACGATCGGAGCGACGTTAGCGCCCGCATTGAACCACCCGAGAGCGAATGCCCTCTCCTTTTTGGGGAACCATTCGGCCGTTGTTTTAGTGGCTGCGGGAAAGTTTCCGGACTCGCTGGCGCCGAGCAAAAACCTCGCTATGCCGAATCCGAAAACCGTACGGACGAGCGCATGCCCCATCACGAAAACGCTCCATAAAAAGATCGACGACGCATAGCCGAGTTTTGTTCCTATCTTGTCGATGATCGGTCCAAAGAAAAGCATGCCGAAGGCGTAGGCCAGCGAAAAGGCCGCAATAATGTAGCCGTATTGGATCTCATTCCAGCCTATTTCTTTTTGCAGCACGGGAGCTAAGATCCCAAAAACTTGCCGGTCAATGTAAATGATCGTCGTTGCGAAAAAGAGAAGAGCGCAGATACGCCACCGGTACGTGCCGGCGCGCGGGCTGGGGTTGCTCTGCAACTTTGCTGAGAATGTGTATGTGCTGGGGGGTTCGGTCATTGTCGTGTTCGTAAAATTACAACTGCAAGATCGGGGGAATGATATTCACCGCGGCCGGTGGCCTCTGAAACTTGATCCAGGCCGGATGAGAAGGTTTGAGTCGACGAGGACAGTTCGTGCCGCCACGATCGGACCGGCAAAGGGCCTCTCGCACTCTTTCCCTTTGAAGGAACAAAGATCGACAACGGCTGTATAAAATGCCAATGAAATTTTCGACAATCGCCTGTGCAATCTTTCCGAAAATATTAGAAGTTGTCTCAAAAATAGTTTCCACGCAGAGTGTACATCCAGATGCCCCCCATGACACTGCACCAGCGAGGAACTTCAAAGCTGCATTGACATGGATTCTCTGCTCCGTCCAGAATGAAAGTGATCTGTCTGAGCTCCTTCAGAATGACATCATGAGGAATTTTTCACGATAGCTTCTCGGGATTGCGGATTATTGCATCGGTGGAAAAGCGCCTACGTATCGTTCGGACTTCTTTTCCTGCCCGATGAGCTTCCTGATCTCTTCGGGCGTTTGGCCGCCGGACGTCGCGCCGGGAGCTCCGGGGATCAGCTGATAGTTGTTCAATTGAACGCTCTTGAAGGAGGGTCCGTCATAATTGAGATAATATCTGCTGTTGGCCTCAAACTCCGGATAGACCGCCCGAAGGCTGTCGACGGAGTTGAATCCCGTCTGGCATTTTGCGTTCTGTGCCGGGCTCCAGACGATCAACGGATACGGCGTTTTCTCGATCCCGCGCTCAAAAATATTGTGGTCGAATTGGCTCAACGCCGGCTTGGAAAGGCGCTCGCACAACGACGCCGGCTGCCAGACGAAGAGGAGCGGCCGCGTAAAATTCTTGTCACCGGTCAGAAGATTGTTGACGAAGACGTGCCCTTCCCGCTTCTCGACGCCGGGGCCGGTGCTGGAATGCCATCCGAAATGATCGCCGGCCGGGACTCTTCCGTTCCGTCCAATGCATGCCATGCTGTTGACGAAGGTATTATTGTAGATGCGCGTGTTGGAACTGTTGAGGATCATCATGCCGTGGTCGCAGTTGACAAAAACATTTCCGGCGCAGACCACGCCTTTCGAGATCTCAAAGAAGAATCCGTTGTCGCTCGGCCACGCCTGTTCGGTCGACGTCGTGGCTTCGACATGACCGACGTTTTCAACCCAGTTGTCCACGAAGACCCCGTCCACTTCGCCGACGTCGTACCAGATACCGTTCGAGTTCGGAAGGTCGATGATCAAATTGTTGCGGCACGTCGCCCGGTAGCATTGGTTGAAGATCTTCACCGCCGCAGGATAATAACCGGTGATGTGTTCGATGTTGTTCCGCGTAAAGATATTTCCTTCGAGCAGGATGTCGTTCGACCCGATCACGTAGACTCCTTCGGTACTCGTATCGCTGACTTTACAGTGACGCATCGTGAACCGGTCGCCGCGAAAATATCCGGCAACCCGCGAGCAGAATGTGATAGTGCAATTTTCCAGCAATGAGCCAACGACATCCTTCCCGTGTGCGGACTCTTCGGACAATGCGGCCGGGTCGGTCCCTTCGATCTCGAGGGCGCGGTACGCATATTGGGTGAACGTGACCCCGCGGATCGTGTATCCTTGATGGTCGGATTTTTTCCCGTGGACTTCGCTGGTTGTCCGGAGGATGCCGACGTTGAATGCCGTGATCTCCACCAGCCGGTCCTTCGGGTCGGCGCCGATGTACACCATGCCGGAGTCATAGTCAATGTAATACGTGTTCTGATCGACCTCTCCTTCCCATCCAACTGCTTGGAGGAACCTTCCGTCCACAAAGACCATATCGTTGTTGAAAAGGTAGAGCGGAGTTTTCTTCCCCTCCCGGTCGCGCTGCCACCAGTTGTCCGGTTTAGACGGAAACAAGTGGGACCATTTTGTCACCCAAAGGCCATTGCCGAGATTCTGCCAATCTGCGGCGACAAATGATCCCTTCAATACCGGTTCTTCGTCTTCATACGGCTGAATCGTGATTCCCTGATTCAGGACGAGGTTGCCGGTGCGGTATACGCCGCCGCGCATGATGATCGCATCGCCGGTGCGGACCCGTTCGATCGCGGATTCCAGCGATGTCGGGCTTGTAAGCGCTTCGCCGGAGGCCTCGGATTTCCCGTCCACCGCAACATAGTAGATTCTATTTGCTCCCGACGGCAGTTCGTACCGCTGCTTGATCGGACCGTACGGTCCTCCGGACGGCTGAGCCGACGCCCATGTCAGGAAAAGAGAGAGAGAAAGAAGGGCCCCGGCGAAGAAAAACTGCAAAAATTTGATCATCGGTTCGCCTGCATTTTTTGATGAGGTGAGGCTTCTGAAAACTCGTGCTTTAATTTTATTCATCGGTCCTGAACGGCGAAGCGGGAAAGCCTTCTTTATTATAGAGATTGGCGTCAGCCGGATTATCTGCCCAGGCATACCTGACCGCTACCGGATTCGCGATCGTGGCGCTCGAAACGACGACATTGTCCCCCTCGATCTTCGCATCCCCCCACACAAATTGCATGTCGGCCCCGGCTATGGCGAACGATTTGAGGACGCCTCCTTTTGCGACCAAGCCGCCGCCAACGGATGAGAACGTCAGGATGATCTTATTCCCATCCACTTTCATTGACCGGTAGATCGGGCCTGAAGAGACAACATGTTCATCTCCATAGGCAACTTTTTGAGCGGCAAGGGCAAGACGTTTACCCACCTCCTTCTTATTAAGGGGATGAATGTCATTCCATTCGCCGACATCGATCGTCACTGCCAGCCCCGTATTCGGCGTCGACAATGTTCTGAGCTGCGCCTCTCTTAAGAGGGCCCAATCGCTTTGAGAAGGCTCCTCCTTTGCCGTCATGAAATTCGGCAGTTGCACGATCAAAAACGGAAAATCTCCTTCCCCCCATTTCTGCCTCCAGTCGGCGATGAGCGAAGGGAGCAGTTCGCGATATTCTATCGGGCTTCCCGCGTTCGATTCCCCCTGATACCATATTGCTCCTTTGACGGAATACTTCAGTAGAGGGGCGATCATTGCATTGTAGAGTCCGAGGGGCTTCCACCGTATGAATGTTTGGCTGGCAAGGGGAGGCATCGATGCCCCGAGCCGGTATTGCCAGTCGCCTTTCAGGTCGATCGTTTGCCCTCCCGCGACAATCTCGTACTGCTTGTCCGGAACGAACCCTCCCGCGCCGCTTTCGTTGATGACCCGAACGACAAGAATATTTTTCCCTTCCTTCAGCACCCCCGCCGGAATTTCATATCTCCTCGGCGGATACTGGTAGCTCGTCGTTCCGACGAACGTGCCGTTCACAAAGGCCGAATCGGCGTCAACGATCCTCCCCAAAATTAACTTCGCGGAAACGCCGGTCATTGCGACAGGGACGGTGAACTCCTTCCTGAACCACACGACCCCGTTGACGCGGCCGAGCGCAGTGTTCATCCAATAGCCGGGAATTTTCATGGAAGGCCAACCGGATGTCTTGAGCGACGGCGACGTCCACAGCCTGGACGGGTCTTTGTGTCCTTCGTCGCTTTCGCGCGCAAGTGCGTACCATTTTCCGATCCTGGCCCTGTCCTCGCTCTCTATCTTCCTGATCAACAAAGGATCCTTGAACCGCTGCGCCTCCTTGTACGCGACGGGAAACTTCTTCAACGCATCTTCGCTCATCCACGACTCGATGGGGGAGCCGCCGAGGCTCGTATTGATCAAACCGATCGGAACCTTGTACTGTTCGTACAGCTCTTTGCCAAAAAAATATGCGACGGCCGAAAATTGAAGTACTGTTGCCGGCGTGGCCGATTGCCATGATCCGGAATCGAGATCCTGATGGGGTTTGTTGAAGTCGTACGTCTGGGGCACAGTGAATTCTCTGATGAACGGGTTCTGCGCATTTGCGATCTCATCTTCATAGATCGGCCGGACGGTCTTCATCGTCAGCTCCATATTCGACTGACCCGAGCAGACCCACACCTCCCCGATCATAATATCTTTGACGGTGAGGACATTGCTCGCTTCGATGCGCATCTCGTAAGGACCGCCGGCTTTCAATCCGGCAAGAACGATACTCCAATCACCTGCGCTGTCGGCAAACGCCGTGTAAACCGAATCGATAAAGTGGACGGAAATTTTCTCTCCCCGGCCCGCCCATCCCCAGACCTTTACCTTCGAATCCCTCTGCAAAACCATCCCGTCGCTGACCAACCGGGGGAGGCGCACTTGTGCGATGGCTGACGCGCCAACGGAAATACCTAGAAGATAAATGAGAATGCGCCGATAGAGCGTTGATTTCATCGGGTTTGCAATGCCTTTCACTCTTTAATATCCCGACCTACGATCGGGGAAGATCTCATTCCGCAACGATGCCGCTGATTTTCAGAGCAACGGCATTTTCGCACGGTTTATGGTCCGGCAACGTGACGACCAATTCATCGTCTTTCTGCGACCATTCCAGCTTACCATCATACCCGAGAAGGGAAATGGTCAGCACCTTCTTCCCGCCAACGAGAGAAGATCCGGAGCCGAGTGACTTGATGACCACATTCTTTTCATCGGGCCATCTGAGGACGAACGCATAAAGATCCTTCCCTTTTGTCGTGAAGCGAATGTCCTTTGACGTGAACATTCCCCCCGTTCCTTCATTGAACATCCCTGACTTGACCTTTGAAGGACCCTCACCAAACAATTTCCACGGACGCGTTCCAAAGATCGCCTCGCCGTTGACGTCCATCCACCGGGCGAGCCCGTCGAGAAACGCAATCTCATGGTCGTCGATGGTCCCATCTCCCCTGACCGGTATGCTGAGAAGGAGGTTCCCGTTTTTGCTCACGTTGTCGATGAGCATATCGACCACTTGCGAGACCGGTTTGTAAAGGTTCTTCTCGGCAATCTCACGGCTGTAATGCCATGAACCGATGCACGTACACGTCTGCCACGGCTCAGCTTGGATCGTGTCGCAGAAACCTCGCTCAAAATCCTGGACAACCCCCTTGCTCTCTTCCGGAGAGAGCTGTTTCGCGGTGATGACCCCTTCGACGCTGCCGTTATTCAGCCGTGCGCTCGCATTGTAATAATGCGCCGCGATGTCGAGCCCCGCTTGCCCGAGGGGCAGTTCCGAGTCGTCGAAATAGATCAGATCGGGATGGTACGAATCGATCAGATCCTGGCAGCGAAGGAACCATTGCTGAACGAACGCCGGATTGTTCGGCGGCGGCAGTTCGGTCCACACGCGGTCGTTTTTCTCATGCCATTCGTCGACCGCCGCAACGCTCGTCAGTCCGTCGGGCATTTTCATGTTCGGGCCGGCATACAATTCCTGCGGATCAAGTCCTTCCCACCATTTCCCCTTTCCATCGGCCCGGGTGAGCGTGGCCGCATCGTAGCGGACCCCCGCATGCGGTCCTTCGCTGTCGTAACCGTACGCCGTTTGGAACCAATGCCAGGCATGGGCGGAGTGGTTGCTGACGCCGAAATGCAATCCGTTCTCGCGTGCGACTTTTTCCCAAATTCCGACGATGTCCTTTTTCGGCCCGATGTTCACCGAATTCCACGCATGGTACTTGGAATTGTAGCAATCGAAATTATCGTGATGGTTCGCCAATGCGACAAAATACTTGGCGCCGGCGCGCTTGTAGAGCTTCATCAGTTTCTCCGGATCCCAGTTTTCCGCTTTCCACAAGTGATCGATCTCCATGAAGCCGGTTTTCGACGGATGTCCGTACGTTTTCAGATGGTGTTCGTACTGCGGCGTTCCCTGAATGTACATGTTCCTTGCATACCAGTCTCCCTGTTCGGGGACACATTGAGCAGACCAGTGAGCCCAGATGCCGAACTTGGCATCGCGGAACCATTCCGGACAGCGGTAGTTACGCTCGAGCGACTCCCAGGTCGGCTGGAATTTACCCGGCGCATTGCTCTTCAAGCTGTCCTGGGCGTTCCCTGACATCTGACAGAGTCCAATGAGAAAAATTAATCCTAATACCTGTAGCGCGATCTTCATGGTCGACACCTCTATTTGATATGCACGGCCTTATTTATACCGGTAGAGCTTCACTTTTTGGATCGTAAACATCCCCGAAGGTAAATGCGTTTCTCTCCCCTGATTGTCCTGGTCTCCGTTCATGCGGCGGCCGGCAACCCATTTTCCGTCGACGAACGTTCCTTCATCCATGCTCATAATTCCAACGGCGTCGTCGTCAGACGACCGCGGCCAAAAGCTTACCATAACTCCCGTTCCTGCCACCAAAAATTCATCCTTCGAGATCATGATCACCATTCCTCCAACGCGCGGTGTGTCGGGGCCCGTTCGGACGGCATACCTCCATCCGTATTCATGCCTGAACAAGATCGCGTAGTCACCCAACTGAATCCGTTCGGATTGAGAAGCGCTGTCGAGAAGGATTCCATTCATGGTTCCTTTTCCCTGGTGCTCGACGATCAGCGGCTCGAGCTGCTGGAGAACCTCGTATCCTTTTGCGACCTGATTGTTGTCCGGGTCAGCGAGCGACTCTATGGAGAACGGACTGTAGCCCATTGCGTTATGCCGGGCAAAGGCATAAAAAGCGTTTGCCATACTCTGATTGTTCCCGGCTTCGGGGATGAAGATCGGATTGCCGGAACGGTCAAACCGTTCGCACCACTCCGTGAGATTTTTAAAGTAGATGTCGGGGGCTAAAAAGTCGATGGCCGGCGCTGCCGCTCTCCAGATATCCATAAGATGGGGGAGTGGTCCGGCGCTTGGATACTGTCCCGGCTTGTATCCGGGGCGAATGAGGGCGGCGTTGACGTACATCGGCAGCGGATATTCTTCTTTCCCCTGATGTGCCACATCATTCGTATACGCGGCGAAGTACCACGCCATGAATATCTCGTCGGTGTGTGCTCCCTTCCCGAAAACATCTTCCCATGTTCCCGACGATTTGGAACCGGCATCCTGCCACATCGTTAATAGTTCGGGGGCGAGCGTCTCCTTGTTTTTTTCGAGGTAACTCATGAGCGCGGAGGGGACCTGGTCCTGAAAAGCGGCATTTGCTTTCTTGCAGCAATCTCTCGCCTCAGGGATCATTCCAATTTCATTTTCGACCTGAACCATGACGACCGTGTGGTGCGTGCCGTCGATGATGCGAAGATGCTTCATTAATTCGGCGAACGCCCGTGCGTCAGTTTCTTTATTGACGTCGTAGAAGGGACTGAGGATCTCCTGAGCTTTGCCGCTGCTTATCCGCGCCCGCGGAAAGCGGTCCTGGTCCGATTTTATCCAGCCCGGAACGTAACAGGACATACTGTTCTTCCACGAACCGAACCAGAGGAAGACAATTCTCATGCCGGAGGCTCTGGCAGAGAAGATCGCGCTGTCGACCAGCGTGAAATCAAATTTTCCTTCCGCCGGCTCAAGGAGCTCCCAATACACCGGTACAAGCAGCGTATTCAAGTGCATCTTAGCGACCTTCGGCCAGATCGGCCTCATGTAGTCGAGGCTGGAGGCGCTCGAATTTCCAAGCTCTCCTGCAAGCATCAGGAAGGGTTTACCATCCACGACCACCTGCGTCGCGGTCCCCTGTTTATGCAGGTGCGGAATACCAGGATCATTTTGGCCGGCTGCGGATTGTGAGCGGGCGGTCGCAGCGACGCAGACCATCAGGAATGACAGCAGGATCTTCATTTGAGGAGCACAAGCTTTTTCGTTATGGTCAATTCCCCTGCTTCAAGCCGGTATAAATAGATACCGCTGCTGAGCCGCGAACCGTCGAAGCTGACCTGATACGAACCGGCGGGGCGTTCTCCTTCGGCAAGCGTCGCGACCTCCTTGCCGAGAAGGTCGAATACCCTTAACCGGACAAAACCGGAAGCGGGGAGCTGAAAGGAAATGAGCGTTGTCGGATTGAACGGGTTCGGATAATTTTGCGAAAGAGAAAATTCTTTCGGTGTCATGTCCGCCTCTTTGACATCGAGCGCCGTTCCTGTATTGAACCGCGCAACGACTGAATACGGTCCCTGTCCCGCCGAGTCAATTCCGGCCACGCGCCAATAAAATGTGGTGGTGTCGTCAAGCGCGAAACCGATGGTCTTCGTCGTGTCTGCGAGTGTCGTATCCTCCAGCACGAGAGTAAATGCCTGGTCGAGCGCAACCTGCAGTTCGTACGTCAATGCATACTGAGCAGAGCGCCATGTGAACGTTGCCTGCCTCGCCACGTTGGTCGCGTTTCTCGGCGATACAAGAAGCGGGGCATTCGGCGTCGGGCCGTATCTGATGAACGTACGAAGCCATTGAACCACGGGACGCTCGGTCCCGTCCGTGTGCAGCAAGTACGCATACGGTTCTGCGCTCCAGACATCGTTCTGAATATATCCCCACAACGTCATTCCTTTGACCCCCGGGTCGCTCCAGAACAGGGGAAAATAGATCTGATACTCGGCAAGTTGGTCCGAATCGTTCTGTTCATTAATGGCGAACTCACTGATATAGACCGGCAACCCGGTTGCCGTCAGTCTATCGAGATTGCTTTTGATCGTACTGACACTATAAACGTAATTATTGCTCGTTGCATGAAGAGGGCTGCGGAATTCGAAATAATGTCCCTGGATGCCGATGCCGTCGATCAGCCCGCGCACCATCAGCGTGTCGACAAGGTGAAGATAGTTTGTCGTTGTGGTATTGTCCTGCAAAATATTGTAGTCGTTCACAAGCAGCTTCGTTCCCGCGGGGGCATATTGCCGGGCCCACTGAAACGCCGTGACCACCCAATCCCAGCCGGTCGCGCCGTTTCCCCCCAACGCCTTCGCGTAAGGAGGGGGCGCATGAAAAGGTTCGTTGACAACATCGATAAACGACAGCGTCGGATACCGCTGGCAGACGGTCTGGATCCAGGTTTGTACCGCCCCCCGTTGATCGGCGGAATCGAGCGACGTGATCCATGATGGCTGCTGGTTTCCCCACACGAGGTTGTGTTCCTTGAAAAGAAACCCGTTCCTCGCCGCATAATTATAGATCGTGTCGAGGTTGTCCCACGAGAAATATCCCTGCCCCGGCTCCGCGGAACCCCACTTGCCGTCGTTCCCCGGCGTGATCTGATTCCAGTATTGATCAAGATGCGGCCAGACCGGAACGCTGCTGCTGCATCCAAGAAATTTGTTCTGGCCGGCCGCAAGCGGCTGGGAAAACAACCCGGCGGGAATTCCAACCACAGAAAGGAAGAGCAGCCCGAACCCCAGCAGCCATGGACCGGTTCTAAGCTCTCGCATTAGCGGATAATCCTTCATCACATTGCAGTTCTGCTTCATACACCACCTATAATGATATCAACCGAAGATCATTGTCACTTTAAGAGAATAAGTTTCTTGACACTTGCGAAATTGCCGGCCTGAATCCTGTAAAAATAGACGCCGCTTGGAAGGCTGCTTGCGTCGAATTGGATGGAATACGTTCCCGCATTTTTCCATCCGCTCACCAAGGTTCTTACTTCTCTCCCGACCAGATCGTAGACCTTCATCGTCACAAAGCTGTTAATTGGCAACTGATAACTGATCACCGTGCTTGGGTTGAACGGGTTTGGATAATTCTGCCCGAGCCCGAACTCGGCTGGAACTTCTGATCGATTTGCTTTCACCGTGGTCGGGGCGCTGAGGGCCAGGATCGCATCCTGCAAGCTGAAGAAGGCATTCCACATCACAGTGTCCGCCGAAAAAGAGGCGGAGTAATTCTGGTCGCGCGCGGTCACCACGGTCGACAGGACCGAATCGAGGTGAGCCCAGGATGCAACCGAGTAATCCTTCTGGTGGAGGCTGTCGGCGTACCGGATCAGCGAATCGAGCATGTCGTAGTTGGCGCCGACGTCGGCAACGGCAAAAAATGCGGGCTTGCACTGGTCGTTGGAATCCCAGAGGGACGAAGACTGGCCTGTCGCAAACGTGTAGGCATCGTCCAAACCGTCTTTTGTGACATTGACGATCTTTCCCCGTCCCGACCTGAAACTTCGCTCCACGAAACATTTGAAGAGCATCCCGTATTGATTGGCCTGTTTCGCCAGGACCGCGGCCGACGGAGTTGCGCTGCCGGTGACACAATCGGTCTCGGTCACCGACATTTCTGAGCAGATGGGGGAGAATTTATTGTACGATGCGATGAAGTTTGCGGCGGTGGGAAACGGGGATGGAGAGATCGCGTCGTGTTCCTGCATGCCGATGCCGTCGAGATACCCCGCCTGAAAGATCGGAGTAAGGAGGGTAACGATGCCGTTGGCTTTTGCAGCGATGTCGGTGTTGTAGTCGTTGTAGTACAGTTTGATTTGTGTTTCGCCGTACTCCGCGGTATACTGGCGCGCAAATTGGAAGGCCAGCATGACGTATGTCGAGTCGCCAAAGGTCGTGTACCATTCGTTGCCGGTGGTGCGCACCGAGGAGGTGCCGTCGTCGATGGCTTCGTTCACCACGTCGAAGGCGGACAAGAGTCCCGGCCATCCCTGGTGGATGATCCTGATGACCTCGTGGATATAGTTCCCCATGCGGATGGTCATGCTGTCTTTCGACAGCCGCGCGCCGGTGGTCGTATAGCCGGTCCGGAAAAATTCCGTCGGGACGGACGAATGCCATACCAGATTATGGCCGCGGAAAGTGAAGCCCTGCCTCCGCGCCCAATTCAGCTGTGCGATCATGTCGCCGTTGAACCTGACCACGGGATGGACGTTGACGGAATCGCGTGCAGAACCGGACGCTGCGAGATAATTGGCGGCACTCGTGGCAATATCCACCGTGTACTGCAGCTTCATGTTGTTGCCGGGGGACATCGAATTCATATGATACTTCACCAGGTATCCGCCATTCGGGTCGACCACCGACGACTGCCCGGTAACGGCGGAATCGGATGGAAAGCCGACGTGTCGGTAGGATAAGATGCAGCCGATGTAGAAATCATTCGCATAGACGTTCTTCAACGACGGAACGTTCGTCTGAATTTGAGCATGTAACTGCGTAGTAAGAATCACCGAAAGAGCTATGAAAACAATTGATACGGACAGCCCCAACGTCTTCTTCTCTTTACCTTGATCGCAAAAATTAGTTTTCATAGTGCCTTCATTGATTACTCTTGTTAAAAAATAGAAGACCGATAACAAAAAGTTTCAGAGACATCTTGCCGCAACAAAACAAAAGCAGCCCGCCCGTGAACCACGGACGGGCTGCAATTCACGCAAAACAACGTTACTTCATCAACATCAGTTTCTTCACAGCGTTAAATTCTCCCGACCCATCCTGGCTCTTCGCCCGGATGCGGAGGAAGTACATTCCGCTGCTCACGTTAGATGCATTCCACTGCATCACATAGTGATTCGGCGCCTGGACTCCATCGACGAGGGAGACCACACGGCGTCCGAGGACGTCAAAAATTTCGACGTTGACGTAGGCAGCTTTCGGAATGTCGTAGCTGATGTTCGTCGACGGGTTGAACGGGTTGGGATAGTTCTGGTTCAACGCGTAGACCCTGGGAATGCCGCCGCCGTTTTCATCGACGAGCAATAGCGTTCCCGTCTGGTATGTCGAGGTACCGGAGAACGGTCCCTCGCCGCCGGCATTCACTGCGCTCACACGCCAGTAATACCGCGAGTTGGCCGCCAGCGTATCGGTAATCACCACCGAGGTGTCGACAAGATCCATATCCACGATGATCGTGGAGAAGGATGAAGCGGTCGCCACCTGCAGGTGATACGACGTCGAGTTCGGCGTCGTCAGCCAGACGAACTTCGTGAACCTGTTCTCACCAGTGGTGCTCTTCGGAGAAACGAGCGTCGGGGCGATCGGAAGCTCGGTCACTGTCGTGAACGAATCGACCGCTGTGAAGGCACTCGCGCCCCCCTGGTTGTAGGCCATCACGCGCCAGTAGTATTTTGCACGGTTCTGCAGTCCGGCTACCGCCAGCGATGAGTCGTGGTGCACGGTGTCGGTGGTGGTCAACAGACCCGATGAGCTCGAGGTCCAGAATTGGACGACATAGAAGCTGTCGCCGGCCACCCTGTTCCACTTGAACGTCGGGTTCGTCGTCACGTTCGGCACATCATGTGTCGGATAAGCCAGCACCGGTGTCGCAGGCACGTACATCACAGTGAACGAATCGACCGGCGAGAAGACCGACGACCCAGCCGGGTTGTATCCCCGCACACGCCAGTAGTAGGTCTTGCTTGGGGTCAACGCGCTCGCAACCGTCCAGGTTGTATCGAAATCGCTGGTCGAGTCGTTGACAATGAATCCGGTGGTCTTTGTGAATCCGGTAGCCGAGTCTGACCTGAGTTGGAAATGATACGTCGAGGCCGTTCCTACATAGCTGACGACCAGTTTCGCACCGACAGAAGGAGCTGCCTTGTAATTGTTCACGGGCAGTAACTGCGTCGGCGTTACCGAATCGGGGACAACTTTCGTACGGAAGCTGTCGATCGCCGAGAAGGGGCTCGGTAACTGATTGTCGAACTCCTGGACGCGCCAGTAGTACTTCGTGGAGAGACCGAGTCGGACGATGGTGTTTGTCGCCGTAACTCCAGTAACCGTCTTCACGATATTGCCGAACGAAGCATTCGTCGCAACCTGTACTGTATAGGTGGTGGTACCGGTGCCCGTTGCGCCTGCGGTCCAGTTCAGGGTATCGGTCGACGTGAGAGACGAGTCGCCTGCAGCCCATGAAGGCCGGCCCGTCGTCGGGGTGCCGGGAACAACTGATCCTTCCTGGATCGTATAGTATTTGTTCACTGCAAGGGTATTATTCGCAGCGCCAGTAACGTAGGTATGTGATGTTCCATCCGGCCACCGAACATTCACACTATCAACCTTCGTGTTCGCGCCGATACCGAAGTTGGCCCTCAGCGTTCCGCCCATACCGGCAGAACCGCCTTCTGCTTTAATGTCGCGGATTTGCTTGGTTCCGGCAGTGTAAACAGTGAACCTGGCACCGATGGCCGACATGTTATTGCCCGTGCCTATTGGCGTGAAGGCGATCCAATGGTTCGTGTTGCCGTTGTTCTTCTCCAGCGTAACGGTGCCGCCGATGAACATGAAGATGTCAAGGAAGCCGTCGTTGTTGTAGTCGACAAACTGCCCGGCCCGCGCACCATTTGTCCCCAAGGCATCGTTCGTTGCCACGTTCGTGAATGTACCGTTACCGTTGTTGTGGTACAGATATTGGGGGCCGAAAGTCGCGCACGTAAAGATATCCGCCCACCCGTCGTTATTGTAGTCGCCGATGGACATCGCACGCTGGGCCGTATTCTGAGTCAGTCCGTTCCACGTTGCAACATGGACTCCATCCCACTTGTATGTAAACGTGCCGTCTCCCTTGCCATACAGGATAACATCGGCCTTCAAACTATCATTGCCGTCCCTGTTATCGTTCGCATTGAGACCGTTCAGGATCAGGTCCTCGATACCGTCGTTGTTAAGGTCGCCCCACTGCTCGCCGATGGCGCCAAAGTGGCGAACCGTATCATCGACGATGATTCCGGTGTCCGCGTGAACGCTGGCATATTCAACGCTGTCCATGGTGCCAGCCACATTAACTTTTATGGAGTCGAGAGCGTAGATCGTCGGGTTACCGGGGATCGTCGCGCTCGTGGGAACATAAAACTTCCCGGTTCCATCATTTAGATACAGGACGCATCCTTTTCGAGCAGTGTTAAACGTACCGGTATCCACTTTGGAAAATCCTTGCCGGAAACTCGGCATTAACAAATCCATGTAGCCGTCGTTATTAGCGTCGAGGAAACGGACGTCCCAGGATTCAAATGAACGGCTCGTATCTATGCCGGCATTAGCGGGAGTCGCTCCCTTACCGATATTCGTGAAGCCGGTCGGACCGCCTTTAAGCAGCCAAATTCCGCCTGCGGGGGCCGGTACCTGATTATTGCTGCCAGGACCAGAGGCGCCGATCGGCGTAAATGTTCCAGGCCATGCAACGCTGAGGTAATTGCTGTGATCGATAGGCGCCGCCGCAAGTCCCTGGAAAACCTCGCCGGAAAGTCCAGCCGTACCAAGGTCGCCGGTTCCTGTTGCCGCCGTAAATACCCCGGCGTTGTTATAGTAAAGTCCGCTGCTCGGCGTTCCGCCGTTCGTCGTGAACAGGTCGAGGACTCCGTCGCCGTTGAAATCGGCCAACAGCGCGCCGACGTCGTTGGTGTTCAGCGGAAGATTTGCCGTCATCGTTGATGCCGCAGCGGCAAACGATGTGCCGGCGTTATTGAGGGTGATACTCGTCGACGGAGTGAAGACATCAAGATATCCGTCTCCGTTGAGATCGCCCCAGGCAAAACCGCCGTTCGCCGCGTTGACAGCCGGTGCGGGGAACGTTGCCGGTACATATGTCACTTCCTGTGCGCTTGAGATACTGAGTCCAAGCACGAGAAGCGCTGTGACAGCCGTGAGTAGCTGTACAAACCTTTTCATGTTACCTCCCAGGTTGTTGTAATTGGACAGCGATGAACTAAAAAATACCACAACGTACAACGTGAATTATTGGTGATGCTCTTTTGCCATGCTCGACGATGATTCCCTGCGTCGATGAATCAGGTACTGCTCAAAGAAACTCCGCATCTCGTTCGAGAGCGGTTCGATGCTACAGATGATCGGACGCTACGTTCCAAATTTCACGATCACTTCGGCTTCAATCACCTCCTTCATCGCTAAAGAAACATCTTTGATACATCACGCTCGCCCCTCCCGGCCGCGGTCCTGGAGGACCGGGAGGGAAATTCTGCATGAACTTATTTCATGAGAACCAGTTTCTTGGTCAATGAACTGCTGTTCGCTTCCAGGCGGTAGAAGTAGACGCCGCTGGAAAGCTTGCTGCCGTCGAACACCGCCGTGTGATTTCCCGGCTGCTGAGTGCCCGAGAACAATGTTGCAACTTCCTGTCCGAGCAGGTTGTAGACTTTGAGGGTCACGAAACCGCTCTGGGGCACAGAGTAGTTGATCGTCGTCGTCGGGTTGAACGGGTTAGGATAGTTCTGCGCGAGATCGAACTTTCCCGGAACCGTCGATGGCTGAGCCTTCACTGCGGTAATGCCCGTCCCGTTAAGCCATCCGGCGATCGTGGCATGTTCCGATGCGGCCTGAGCAGCCCATTGCGTGTATTTCGCCGGCCACCAATGGAACAGATCGCCCAACGGCAATCCTCCAATAGCGGCAGACATGAATGTGGAGTTACCGTACGAGAGGTCTTCGTTCAGCGGCCAGGCTTGTGTGACATCCGATTGAGGGTCATACGCCCAGCTGACATTTGCTCCCGTCTGCCATCGGCCGATCAAAAAACCTTTGATGCTGTCGATATTCGTCGGTTCCAGTACAAAACCCGCGTCGTAAGCAGCGTTGTACGAGGTTACGCGATTATAGGTGGTTGTCGCTGTATCAAACGGATACAGGTTCCAGGCGTTCATATACGGAAAGAGCTTATGGCCGGCGGAATCCTTGCCTCCAAAGAATTGGTATGTCTTTCCGCTCATCATTGGCATGATGTGGATTTTGTTGACTTCACTGGCGGTGTCGTTGTATGGATTGTGAGCGAGGAAGTCGTAAAACCACTGGTCATAGCCATAGCTGCAGTTGGCAACGACGATGTGACGCTGCAACGCCGCGCCGGCTGTCGGATCGTCGGTAAATGGAATGGGGGGGGTCAACGCACTGAACCCCGAAGCGCTGTCGATGTTAATGACGCCGCCGTTCGGGACCATGCCGGTCCCGTCACCCGACGGTGTATCGCCAAACATGAAGATGTTCTGAAAAACACAATTGGTGACCGACAGCCACCACCAGTACGACGACTCGAGCGTGTACATCATCGTGTTCAAAAAAGTACAGTGATTGAACGAGACATAATCGCCGTAGCAAGGCGATTCCTGCATATACGCATAGCCCGCGTTTGCAATCGTGCAATTCTCGAAGGTCAAGGTGTCGGTATGCCATGTTGTGCTCTGGTACGTCCAAGAAACCGGCCTGCCATAATACCGATAGTGGTTATCGGTCATGTTCCGGAAATACGTGTTGGAGATATGTCCCCGGAAATGCTGGCACGACGGCTCAATGGCGCCGCCGCCGTTACCGATCGGCATATAATCGATGATGCAGCCGTCCATGTCCAAATGCTCCCCCGCCCCGTTCGTGTTATGGAGCGTGTCGTCCTCGATAACGATGCTCGACCCAACCTGAGCGCCGGTGATGTTCCCCTCAAGAATCCAGATATTCTTCATCGTCAGATCGCCATGGCAGTCAAAGTTGTATGTTGTCGTCACGCCGCCGCTGGTGGTCCAAACGATCTGCGGAAGCGAAGTTGCCTGCGAGGTGCCGGGTGCCGGTGCCACGATATAAAGATGGGAATGAGGAGGAGTCGTAATCGCTCCTGAAAGAATATAAAATCCGCCCGTCTCCAGTTTGAACACCGTGTTGGAGAGCTGCACGCCGGTGGGGTCTGCATTAATGACGTTGGCAACGGCAGTATTAAGGTTGCCTCCGTCCCCCTGGTCGCTCGGCACATTGACCGTATCGGTCTGCGCCACCATCACAACCGGCAACGCTATACACAACAAAACCAAAACAAAGTTTTTCATGTTGACTTCTCCTTGTGTTTTTGATTGATGCTGATCCTCTTTCAAAATCGTTCCACAGTAGCAGACGCACTCATCGTGATATCAATTACGCGTTTCACAGGGTAAACCGGATTCCCAGGTCGGCTGTGAGGCCATAGAACTGTTCTGATGTGAAGCCGCTAATCGAGGGCTGTGTCGAAATATTCGGCTCGTTGTTGAGATTGTTCACATCCAGGTACAATTGGAGTCCATCCTCCCACGGAAGCTTCTGTCGCGCAGAAATATCGACCCGGTTGTAACTTTTGGAGAAACCTTCCGTTTCAGGATACGCCCCGATATTCTGGACGACGTTCCCTTGATAGACGAAGGAGGCCCGCGCAGAAAAGCCTTTGTAATCATAGCCGATATAAGCGTTCATAACGTCGTTCGGCTGATAGACCAGCCTGTCGGTCCTCGTACTGTCGATAAATTGGACGGTCTTGCCATGTTGCTGTGCATCGAAATATGGATATACAGCCTTGGAGGCAATATGCGTGTAGTTGACGCCGAGCACAACGCCGTCGAACGGTGCCGGAAGATACCAAAGTCGTGTCTGAAGGTCCGTTTCTATTCCTCTCACGTACGCGGCGTACGGACTGTTAATAAACGTGGACACTCTCGTACCGTTGTTGGGGCTAAGGTCGGCCGAGGACAAGAACGGAGCAAATGATTCCAGCGTGAATGGAAGTCCGGTCACCCCCTGCGCAGCGTAAAATTTCTTATTATAGAGCGGATACGACGCTGCGTATGTGAAATGATTGACCTCCTTATAGAACCCGCCGACCGACAAGAGCCCCAACTCGTTGTTGTGGAAGGTTACCAACACGTCGTGATTGTACGCTTGCGCCGGCAGCAGACTCGGGTTTCCGGCATAGACGGCCCCTGCAGCGGCTGAAACAACAAAGTGCGGCGACAGCGAGGTATAATCCGGACGAGCGAGTGTTTGTGTGTAGGAATAGCGTATGTCGCTCCAGTCGGTAAGATTATACCTTCCCTGAACCTGAGGAAGGAGGTAATGATTCTGTGGATACGTTGTGACGGGGAATACGGGTTGAGAGTACGGATTGCGCTCGTCCTCCATGTTGTACGCGAAATATAAACTCTTCGTTTCTTCGTACCGCACCCCGCCGACGACCATAAGGTCCTGCCCAAAATCCAATTCCGACATCAGGTACGTTGCGTAGTACCGTTCGACATACTTGTAATCATTGGGAAGTTCCTGAAATGGCCCGTCATACCAGCCGCCACCTGTTGCGTCGCTCGCCAACGGAGCGAAGAGAGCCCGATTCGCCTGAATATAATTGACAGCACCGTTGAGGATGGTGGGGTCGGTGGCCCAGTTAATGGATCCAAACTTATTATCCAAAAATGAACCCAGGAGTTTTGAATCGGTCGACGTAAAATTAGCCCCTTCCAGTTGACCGGTAGAAGCGACCTTCAATCCCGGATATAATTTGGCTAGGTTATTTCTAACCTGAGTATTGATCGCATTCGTGCCGCCGAGCTGGATGTATGGGGTGCTCTGGGTATTCGTAATGTAGTTGTAGCGATACTCCCCGCCGAACTTGAAGAAGCCGGAGAGTAAGTTCCCGGGTGCAAACGGGACCTTGAAATCGGCCTTATACGCCTGGTCATTTTCGTGGTAATCGCTGCTGAATAGATTGATCGAGCTCAGCAAGGTCGTGGAATCCGGACCGTACTTCAAAAATGTTAGCAGATTCTCCGGGGTGATGTTGGTGTCCTTTCCGCTGAAGCCCTTTGTGCCGTTGTTCTGGAAGAATACATAATATGGCGAGTATGGAAGATGATTTCTCGAATAGCTGTTCGCCGCTTTCACATCCGCGGAAATGAATCCGAAATCGTTGGTAAAATCCAGTGAGTTGACTGCAAGGTCGGTGTTGCTATTTGCCTGGCGGTATGAAAAGCCCAGGCTGTGGTTAGTAAGATCTGCGTTGTAATTTATGGTTGTGTTATAATCCTGCGCGTCCGAGGTCAGACGACTTGCCATGTTGATCGACTTTATAGAGCCGGATGGGAGCTTGTAATCAAGAATCAGGTTGCCTCCGAACCGCTCCCTTGTCTCGATGTGACGATCCAGAGTGACGTTGTTTACCAACACGGGCCTGTAGCCGGTCTGGTCGATCCAACTCTGCGCGGTGGCGTAGGTGGCGTTCATATTATCCGCGCTGCGGTCATATTGCTCGGCGTTCGCAAGGACATACACGCCGAGCTGATCGTCAAAGAGTCTGTCGCTTCCGGATACAACCGCCCTGTAATTTCCATAATCATTCGTTTTTTGCGTGTAGCCCGTTTGGAACAGTGCGTCCCCATGAAGACCCGAAGGAGCTTCCCGCAACTCCATGTTGACGAAGCCGCCGATGGCATTGGCCTCCAAATCAGGAGTGAGAGATTTATAGACTTCGATCGACTTGATCATGTATGGTGTCACCATCGTCAGGTCAACGCTCCGGTCGTCACTGGGGGAATTCGCCGTGATGCCCAGGGAACTTGCACCGATCTGTGAACTTCCGGTGCTGGCAAGGGTAATTCCGCCGATGGCAACTTCGTTATACTGCGGGGCTAATCCTCGGACGACCACCTTATTGTCTTCACCCGAGCTCTTCAGCGTCGAGACTCCCGGCAGACGTCCTATCGCTTGGGCTGCGTTGAAATCCGGAAGCTCCTGAATTTTCGCCTCCGAGACGACGCTGACGATCTTATCCGACGCCAGCTGTTGGTTGATCGCCTGCACCTGTCCCTGTGCCTGTGCAGTGATGACAACCGTTTCTCCCTTAATGGTCGTAGCGCCGAGATAAAAATCGTGCGTCACCGAGCCGCCGTCGGGTATGTTCAGGGTCACGCTTATCGAGACGTATCCGAGGTAGGACGCCGTGATCGTCTGTTCGCCGGAGGGAGCGTTGGGAATGGAAAACGCTCCGTTCAGATCGGTAGCCGCCCCGATGCTTGTTCCTTTCACCACGATATTGGCGCCGGGGAGCAAGTCCTTTGAGTCCTTGTCAAACACGCGTCCTTTGATCGTCCCCCCCGCAAACGCCAAGGGAGCCATGAACAGCGACACAAGCGCCGCCAACAATATATTTTTTCCGTTAAAACGAAGTCCTGTGTATTCGACGAACAATGGCTGAACTGCTGCGTTAACACCGGATGAGGTTTTCACAACAAGATCTCCTTATATAAAAACACCGGCTAAAAAAATCGGGTGACCGTTCTTTCCCGTGAGCTGCATAGCACTCACTCCGGAGCGGCCACCCGATGGCGATACACCTGATCCTGCGTCTGCTGCTGGTCCGATGACATGCGGACCGACAGGTCGACAGCGAAAACGAATTGTTCAGTTCGTCGTATCAATTGGTGCATCGTAACGACAATGATTGATGTTTGAACGACTGTCTGGTGACTCTTTAACGAAGGATATACGAATTAACAATATTTTCCAGCATCTCCTGCCGGCCGCTATCGAGCTGCGGCTTGCCCTCCTTGATGATCCACTTTTCCAGATCTTCGAAACCCGCTTTCCCCGCCATGATCTTCGCGCCGATGCCGGAGTTGAAGCTTGCATACCGCTCGGCAACGAATTTCGAAAGAGCCTTATCCTCGATGATCGAGTGGGCAACGACAAGGCCGCGCGCGAACGTGTCCATGCCGCCGATATGCGCATGGAAAAGGTCAAGCGGGTCGTTCGAGCTGCGCCGCACCTTGGCGTCGAAATTCAAGCCCCCTTTGCCCAAACCGTTCTGGCCGAGTATCACCATCATCGCAAAGGTGGTGGAATAAAGGTCCGTCGGAAATTGATCGGTGTCCCAGCCGAGCAGCAGGTCGCCGCGGTTCGCGTCAACGCTCCCCAGCTTGCCCGCCGCCGAAGCAACGGCCAGTTCGTGCTCGAAGGTATGCCCCGCGAGCGTCGCGTGGTTCGCTTCGATGTTCAGTTTGAAATGATCGAGAAGGCCGTACTCTTTCAGGAAATAGAGCGTCGTTGCGGCGTTGGAATCGTACTGATGCTTCATCGGTTCCGCCGGCTTCGGCTCGATAAGGAACTGTCCCTTGAACCCGATCTTCTTCTTGTAGTCAACGGCCATGTGAAGGAACTTGGCCATCTGTTCCTGTTCTTTCTTCAAGTCGGTGTTCAATAACGTTTCGTACCCCTCGCGGCCTCCCCAAAAGACGTAGTTCTCACCGCCAAGCTCCTTTGTCGCATCGATGGCGTTCTTCACCTGGGCGGCTGCATGAGCCATCACGTGGGCATTCGGGCTTGTTCCGGCACCTTGCGAGTAGATCGGACTCCCGAACAGGTTCGCCGTCCCCCAGAGAAGCTTGACACCCGTCTCCTTCTGAAAGGTCTTTGCCAGCCCGACGATCTCGTCGAGATTCTTTATCGACTGGGAAAAGTTCTCTCCTTCGGGAGCGATGTCTCTGTCATGGAAACAATAATAATCGACGCCTAATTTCTGAAAGAACTCAAATGCCGCTTCCAGCGTCTCCTTGGCGCGGTCCATCGGATTGTTCGATTTCCGCCACGCACGTTCGAAGCTTGGTCCTCCGAACATATCGCTCCCGTTCCCCATCATCGTATGCCAATAAGCAACCGAGAACCGGAGATGCTCTCCCATGGTTTTCGAACCGACGCGCTGGTCTTTATTATAGAATTTGAATGCAAAAGGATTCTTGGAATCTTTGCCTTCGTAAGGAATTGATTGCTTGATCTTCGGAAAATATTTATTGCTCATGACCATGTGAAGTCTCTTCTCGAATTTGTGTGGTGGGATGGTTTTGCGCTTATGATGGAGCTTGATGCAAGGTTCGAATGTCGGTGAAAGGCTCCTCCGTTTCTTTAACAGTTCAAATAGAATTGAACCGATTCAATGTTATAAATAATTCTTCTTCATGTCAAGCGAAATAATAACGACTTACCTCTCCAGAAGCGCCGACAGCCGCCGACTCCAACCTTTATAGACCGCATCATATTCCGTTGCTAATTCGCCAGTTGGGCCTAGTTTTTCAATAACTTTCAACCCTCGAAAGGCTTCGTCAGCAGAGGAGTAATATTTGACGCCGATGCCGGCTCCGCGGGCTGCACCCTGCGAGCCGTCCGTATTGCAGATTTCAAGGTCGACGTTGCATGTGTTGACGAACGCCTCCTTGAACACCCGGCTCTGGAATAAGTTCGAATCCCCGGCTTTTATAACTCCGAATTCCATGCCGATGCTCTTCATGATATCCAGGCCGTACCGGAATGAGAAAACGATCCCTTCCTGGGCCGCTCTGATCAAATGCCCCCGCTGATGGATATTGAAATTGATGCCGGAGAACTGTGCAAGCACATCCTTATTCCCCAGACTTCGTTCCGCCCCGTTGCCGTACGGAAAACAGAAAAGGCCGTCCGACCCGACGGCGATGCCGGATGCGAGGGTGTTCATCTCGTCATACGAAAGCTTGTTGTCGAGAACGTTTTGCCTGAGCCAGCTGTATTGAATGCCTGTCCCGTTGATGCACAACAGCACTCCGGTAAACGGAGTCTCCTTTGTGTAATTGACGTGGGCGAACGTGTTGACGCGGCTTGCAGTGTCGAAAATGTTCTTCTCCGCAACTCCATAGATCACTCCCGATGTCCCGGCCGTCGCCGCGATTTCTCCCGGCTTCAACACATGGAGCGACAGCGCATTGTTCGGCTGGTCCCCTGCGCGGTAGGTGATCGGGACACCGGCTTTCAGTCCGAGCTCGGCCGCCGCTGACGGTTGCAATGTTCCCTGCATCCCGAACGTCGGAACGATGTTTGCGATCAGGCCGCGATCGATGCCGTAAAATTTCAGCAGGTCGCCGGCCGTTTCTTTTTTTTCAAAGTCCCACAAGATCCCTTCGCTCAAACCGGAGATGGTCGTGCTGATCTCGCCGGTCAGCCTGAAGGCGATATAATCGCCGGGGAGCATCACCTTCGCGATCTTTGCGTAGACCTCCGGCTTGTTCTCCTTCACCCACTTCAGCTTCGACGCCGTAAAATTTCCCGGAGAGTTCAGGTAATGCCGGAGGCAGAAATCGCCCCCCATCGAGTCGAACGCCTTGTTGCCGATGTCGACCGCCCTGCTGTCGCACCAGATGATAGAAGGATACAGAACCTCATTCTTCTTTCCGAGCATCACAAGCCCGTGCATTTGGTACGAGACGCCGATAGCGGCCACCTCGATCGATGCCGCGTTGACCTTTGACAAGATCTTCTTGGTTGCGGCGACACAATGACGCCACCATGCGTCCGGGTCCTGCTCTGCCCAACCCGGCTGCGGCGAATCGATTTTCATTTCTGTCTCGGGAGAAAACCCCGAGGCGACGAGCTCCCCCGTATCGGCGTTGATGAATGAAGCTTTTACAGATGAACTTCCGACGTCATATCCCAGAAGGATCTTTGGCATGATAACGATCTCCGAACAATTTCTACGATGAAAGAATGAAACGCCCCATCGGCGCGCGGACCAATGTGCAGAAGCGGACTATGGAGTGTGAGGAAACAGAAAAATCAGAACGATAAGAAAATTTTAACCCGCAGCGGGACGGGTCCCGCCTCGATAGGATCAACGACACCGGCCGCTTTTACTTGTTCAGCACCCTGGTCGACTCCCGAACGATGAACTCTGTCTCCAGAACGACATGCTCGTTGGGAAGGAGCGATGGAGATTCGATGTTCCTGATCAGGATTTCTGCCGCTTTCTTCCCGATCTCGTGCTGCGGAGCCCGGATCGTGGTGAGCGGAACCGGATAGATTTGCGCGTAGTAGATGTCGTCGTTTCCGATGATCGATATATCGTCCGGCACGCGGATCTTCAACTGCTTCAACGCGCTCATGACGGCAAGCGCCTGGTGGTCGTTGAAACAGACGATCGCCGTCGGGTAATCTTCCGGCTTTTTGCTCTTGAAAAATTCTACCGTCTTGCTGAAGCTCTCGTCATAGTGGGAACCGACCGAAACGATCATCTCCTTATGGAATACGAGCGTGCTTTCGCTGAACGCATCCCGGAATCCTTCGATCCGTTCGAGCGTATGGGATGACAGCGGCGGGCCGGCGAAGTGGACGATGCGGGTGTGTCCGGCATCGATCAGATATTTCACCGCTTTTTTGATCGCCTTCAGGTTGTCGATGGCCACCACATTCGCCTGGATGCCGCCGACATCCTCGAGCAGAACAAAAGGATAATTGATCATCTTCAGCTTGAATAGATGCTCTATTTCCGCCGTTCCGGCCACGATCGGCGCGATGATCGTTCCTTTGATGTCCTTTGCGGAAAAAAGATGAGAGAATTTTTTCTCGGTCTCGTGGTCGTCGTCCGAACTTGTCACGAGGACAGAGTACCCCTTGCTTTTCGCATAATCCTTCGCTCCCGCAGCGATCGAAGTGTAGAACGGGTAATTCAGGTCCTTGAGAATGATCCCGATGCTTTTATCCTGGTTGCCGTTCTTGAGATTCCGTGCGACGCCTTTCGGGCGGAAGTTGAGTTCCTTCATGACCGCCAGGATGTGGTCGCGCGTTGCAGGCTTTACGGTACTTTTTGCGTTGATAACGGCGGAAACCGTCCCCTTCGAGACCCCCGTCCTCTTGGCGACGTCTTCTATTGTTATTCGTTTCATATGATTTTTCGGTACCTCTTTTCGGGAGGCGCCCCGTTAGTGTTGTTTATCGGCAGCATGTTCATGAGCCGACTAAAAGGTAAGATTTTTTTCCCTAGAGTCAAGTCGCCCGAGAGCGTCTCAATTTCACAGAGTTCCTTCGATTGACTGCAGAGAACGAAGCCATGCTTATCAAACTTCAGGCTGAGACACAACCGATCGGTCATTTGTAGACTTCATCGTCGCCGGAATATTCGAACCAATCGTACGAGGCGGCATTCGTACTCGTTTCCTTGTCGGACGTCGCGTACATGGCGAACATGCACCCGACAAAGCCTCCTGCAACTTTTGTGGAAAGGTACTTCGCGTCCATGCTGTCCTTCAGGAGGGTCCAATGCCGCTCATCGAACGCAAAAGAGCATGAATAGAGGCCCTCCGTTGCATCGATCTTGAGCATCACTTCCTTCCCGCCCTCATCCTTCGCGATTGGCACGGAAGCAACCAGCAGCATCCCGTCAACAGACGTGCCGCTGCTGTCCGAGCTGTACACCTGGATCGCCTCGCCGTTCTTTTCCAATGATTTACAAATAAAATAGAAATGCCGTTCGTTTTGAAAAACCACCAGTCCCGCTTTTTCATTCTCCGCATGCGGAGTAAACAGCAAGCTGGCGCTTGCCGAACAGCGCAAATGTTCCTGGCGCCTTCCAAGAAAGCTCGGGTTCATTTCCCCCGAACAGGTCTCCGGCCGTAGTTTCAGCGTGACGAATCCTTTCTTCGTCGACAGGTCGAACCATCGGTCGTGAGGCGTTCTGAGAAAAACCCAGTTTCGGTTCAGCTCCGGAGAATCGAAATCATCTCTCGTCCGAAAATTCCCGCTCCTCGGTATGTCGGCCAGATCTGCTGAAGGGACGACCGGCGAAGAATAGCGGTATTGCACCTCCTCATGCCCCGGGTTGATCACCGGCCAACCGTTCTCCCATGTTACCGGCGCGAGAAATGTCTCCCTTCCCGTATTATAGTACTCCCCTTCGTACGGACCATACGGCCTGCAGCCGAGAAACACTCCCCACCAATCTCCCGACTCGGTCTGAACAAGATCCGCATGACCGGTCGACGTGATAGGGTTCGGTCTTTGCGGATTCAAGTTGCGCTGAGTAAGGATCGGATTTTTCTCATACGAAACATACGGACCGTAAATATTGGCGCTCTTGAAAACCACTTCAGAATGCTGATCCTCAGTTCCCCCTTCTGCAGCAATAAGAAAATAGATCCCGTCCTTCTTCAGGATATGCGGTCCTTCGATCCATACGGGCTTTTTGTTGATGTCGGTTCCGCCGTTGATCAGGATCCTTTCGTCTTCTTTTACTTTAAGATTTTCCGGGTCGAATTCTCGGATCCGGATCGTTCTGTGTCCCGGGTAAAGAGATTTGTGCTCTGGGGGGATGCTGTTGTAGACGATGTATGCTTTGCCGTCGTCGTCGAAGAACGGCGACGGATCGATCCCGTCGAGCTGCGGCAGCCATACAGGTTTCGACCAGGGACCGGCCGGGTCTTTCGCGGTGGCGACGAAGTTGCCGCCGATGTCGACCAACGTACATGTCACATAGAACAACCCGTTGTGATACCGGATCGACGGGGCAAAAAGACCGCGCGATACCTGCTGCCCGTCCAGGTTGAATTCTTCCGGACGGCTCAAGACGTAACCGATCAAGCTCCAATGGACCAGGTCTGTGCTATGGAAGATATTGATCCCGGGGAAGTAGGCAAAGGTCGAATTGACGAGGTAAAAATCCTTCCCGACCCGGCAGATACTCGGATCAGGATAAAATCCCGCGATGATAGGGTTCGTGAACGTCGATCTGGATTGGCAATACGAAAATTCCTGAACGCTGATTGCCCCCATGATCAAAAGCAACACCGAGGCGAACGCAAATCTTTTCACTTTCATTCCCTTCCTGCTAGTACCGAGCGCGTGCAGCGGCAGTTGTGCTACTCGGCTTTCTCGATGAATTGACTTCCGCCATATTGGTCCACCGTCATTCCGATCACTTTTCCTTTGTTGTCCCTCTTGAAGTGAACAAAAAGGAAGACCCCTTTCCGATAGAAATCCTGCTCCGTCTCGGCCCACAACGCCATCTTTACCCCATCCGGTCCCGCGACCATGAGATGCTGTTCCTCGCGGGAAATGTTGATGCTCACCTGAGGATTGATGCGATACGCCCCTACGTATTCATCCAGAACAGCGGTCGAAACCTCAATCGACGGCTTGGCGAAAACAAATTGGAGTCCTCTCGTATATCCTTCGGCTTTCCCCCCGGAATGTCCGGTCCCTTCGAGCACCCGGGTCTCGATCTCCAGTCCCTCCAATTTTTTTGCCTTCAGGTCGGCCGCGAACTTTTCGAACGAACTCTCGTTCCCTTCCAGCCCTCCAACCGCCATGAACAACTTCACCGGATGCAGGGTTTTCGCCGGAGTGTAATTCTTTTCAAAGCCCGCTATCGCGTTGTTATCCCAGCCGATAGCGGGGCTCGTCAATACGTACCGTTGAAACGTCGACGTTTCCTGAAAGAGAGCGTAGAGGGTGAACAATCCGCCGAGCGAGCTCCCCATCAGCGTCCGGTCGTCTTTTTTTGTCCGATAGCGGGCATCGATGAACGGGATCAATTCCGTCTTGATGAACTTCAGGAAGTTCGGCGCGTTCCCGGATTGGGGGAGCTCCTTTGGCGCGGTCGGGGTGAGATCTCTCACTCTCAGCATATCATAATTCGGATTGTTCCCTCCCCATGCGACGGCGACGACGATCGCCGAGGGGACAAATCCATCGTAATACTGTTGGCCGAAGATCGCCTGGACAAGAGGGAAATCCCACTGGCCGTCGAGGAGATAAATAACGGGAAACGTTCTGGCGCTGTCCTGATAATCTCTCGGAAGGTTCACGTAAAGGTTGAATTCCTGATTGACGATCATGGACGTGATATGGAGCGATTGCGTTCCGGCGATCTCAACGGCCGGAGCGGTTGACGATGAGTCGAAGGAAGCTCCCTTCAACGATGCGGCAGAGAAGACGGCGAACAGCAAGATCGCAGAGATGTTGACGCAGGAAGTTTTCATACGAGTTGTCTCCTTGAAGACTCAATATGTGATGAGATGTTTTTGCGCATCGATCAACAAAAGAATTCTCTGGTACCTTTACAGTCGGCGAATTTCCGGTCGTGCGATCGCCGCGTTATGCGTTCATTTCTTGTTGCGCAAAAGGAAACTTTCCGGCGGTCCAAGATAGCTTGGCTTGACTCCGCCGGCGTTGACGACGATCTTCTGCAGTACGACATCCGGGTCGACCATCCAGAATTTCAGCGTATGGACCCCCGGATGATGAATGACATGCTGTGAGGTCGAAATGTTGATGTTGTTCGCCACCCACTGTTCCCATGTCCGGTTCGAATTTTCGCCGTTCATGGTGATCGTTTGCGGCGGATCGTCATCGAAGGAAATTGCGTACCGCAGCCCCCGGTCGTTGTGAAAATTGAGCGTCGGTGAAAGATATGCATTGACGCTGACGCTGCCGGTGTCAAAGAAATACATCTGGTATTCGAGGTGCGGACTAGTCCCTCCCGCCACCTGCGGCAGCGATGTCACAGGCTCGGGCGTGACTCCGGAAAGGGTCCGTCCTAATCCCGGGATCGTCAGCCAATCCACCGACGACGATCCGATCGCTTTGGAATAATGTTCCGCTTCAACCGATACGCAGCCGTTGCTTTCAACAAATCCAGCCATGCTTCCTTGCTGCGCCGGTGAAATGTTGTTGATCGACGCATGGACAGTGATACGGCTGTTCTCCGGTCCGGTTACAACGATCGAAGAAGCATGTTCCCCGGCAGGCGCATTTTTCCAATCTACGCTGACCCAAAGGCGCTCCTGCGCTTCGACGGTCCCTTCGGATTTGTTGATCTTCAGCCAAGGGTCCCTTGTTTCGATTGAATAGCGGAAGGGAGTCCCCCCCCGGTTAAAGACCTCTATATAATAGGATTGTTGGTTGAACGAGTCGAAAGGAGGAAATGCCGCTTCGGTACCGCCATCGGGCATCGAAGCACTGCTTCCCTCAACCGCAACCCCCATCGAAGGGGCATCGCGCACGCCGATTCTCTTCACCTCGGGCATGGAATTCTTGTCCGGCTGCTGCCAGTACGTATATCCGATGTGGGTCTGATCCATCATGTGGTCCCACTTTCCCCCGGCCATCACTTTATTATAGTAGTACGAGATGGCGGAATCTTTTTCGAACAATGCCTGGGCTTCTTGTGCTAGCCCATTCGCCGCAGCACGCCCCTCTTTTGCATAGAGGCGATTTTTTGCGACGGTCACATAAAGTTCGTTTAGATTCGAGCATGCAAGAACCGGATGAAGAACGAGCTGGTAATAAGCATCTTTGTATTCCGAAGGAAGTGCGTCGCCGATATGCTGCGCCTTTTCGGCAATCGTATCGTATTCGGCAACGACGGTCTCGGCTTCCCTGTAATCGGTCAAGCTGTAGGTGTCGGGCGAAAGCAATTCCGGTTTCCGCCGGGCGTTATACTTCGTGTACGCCGCCAGAACCTCGGCGATGCCGGCTGAGTGTTCCTCGCCGAACTGTTGCGCTGCCCACCGCTTTGTATAGTCGGGAAGGCGTTGAGCCGGAATGGCATCGGGGTTCCAGGCATAATCCAGAAAAAACTGGATCGGATATTCCATTGGTTTGATGTCGCCGACATTGACGATCCAGATCTGCTTCACGCCGTAAGCGTACGCGAGATGCATCTGCTCCCACGTCCGCTCGATCTGATTCGTGTTCAGCCATTTATAGTTTCTCGGGCCGCCGACATAATCGAAATGATAATAGATTCCGTAACCACCTTTGCGGGGCGGGTCCCCCAGCGATGGGAGCTTTCGAATGTTCCCCCAATTGTCGTCGCAAAGGAGAAGCGTAACGTCGTCGGGGACGCGCATTCCCTTGTCATAATAATCCTGCACCTCTTTATAGAGCGCCCAGTCCTGCGGAACGGCGGCAGGGTCTTTACCGGTCACAGCGCCAATGATCTCGCGCTGGTCCTTGACGATCCTCTCAAGCAGCGCGATGTTCGCCCCTTGGGTCATCGGCATGTCGCCGTCTCCTCTCATACCGATCGTCACGACGCTCTCGTTCTCTCCCATCCTCCTGATCCCTTTTGTCCAGAAATCTTTGAGGACATTCTCATTTTTCTCGTAGTTCCACGGACCGCTTCCGTAGCGGTGCCACTCGGCCTGCGCACGCATCATCGGCTCGTGGTGAGACGTGCCGATGACCACGCCGTATTCGTCGGCCAAACGGGGGTTCAGCGTGTCGTCATCGGAAAAGGCGCTCCCCCACATCGCAGGCCAGAGATAGTTCCCTTTCAAGCGAAGGATCAACTCAAACACATGCACGTAAAATTTGCTGTTGAACCCCCCGAATTTTTCTGCAGCCCAGCCCGAGAGACACGGAGCCTCGTCATTGATGAAAATTCCCCGGTACTTCACCGCGGGCCCGCCGTCCAAATGGCGGCCGGGAAGGATGGTGAGATTTGATTCATGACGAACCGGAACATCCGCCCACCAGTACCATGGAGAAACGCCGATGCGAGCGGAGAGGTCGTAGATTCCATAGATCGTCCCGCGTTTATCGCTGCCGGCAATCACCAATGCCTGATCGACGCCCGGGAACGGTTTCTCGACCGTTTGAATTGAAAAAGCTTCCCATGCTCCCGCAATCTCTTTCACATCGACCTTCTTCAGCGAGATCAGAGAATCGATCCACCGGTCCTTTCCGATCGTTCCGGCAAACACTACTTCTTTAACGGAGGGAAGCGTATCCACAATGAATTGCGGGAGGGAGCCCGTAACCCGATCGATGTCGTTGACAAGGTCTTTTGCGGCGCGCAATACCCCGGGAAAATCCTTCGAAGAAACGATGACGGGTGAAAGAACTCCGGGCGATGCAAGAGGAAAACTTCCCGGGCTTTTTTCGTGCGCCACGTACGTTCCGCTTTCCGGATTCGGAGTGGATTGAGAGAGGCATGTTGCCGCGAGAGAGATGGTTGACGCAGCAAGAAAGAGCGACCGCAAGATGATCACGTTGATCTTCAAAAGCTTTCCGCGAAAATGTGAGCGGCTGATCGATGGAAATGAAAAAGGGAACTCTCTTTCAAGTTCCCCTGGGAAACCAAAGCAAGGCGTCGATCTGAAAACCGATGCGTTTACAACTTCTGACCAGCCTTCACAACGGCGTCAAACGCCGGTTTGGGGAGATAATTCCGGTCGAACAAAAGCGGATAATTGACGCGGCCGAAAGAATTCAGCCACGAGTTTCCGTCCGCAACTCCCCAAAACGTCACCCGGCCGACCACGTCCGCATGCCTGACGAACACCCGAAAAAGATCGCCGTACCGTTTCGCCAGCTCGACTTGAACGGAATCGGGGAGACCGGCGGCGAAGAGATTTTCGTTCACCGCATGGTAGTTGTTGGCTGAAACGTCGGCGCTTCTCCTCTGCTGTGTGGCGGGGACGACGTCGATATCCAGCTCGGTGATGTTCACCTTAATGCCGAGGGATGCGAACGCGTCAATGGCGGAATCGACCAAGGCCATCGAAGGCCAGTCCATTTTATAGTGCCCCTGCAGTCCGACCGCTGCGACATGTACTCCCGCGGCCTGCAGCTTCTTGATCAGGGCAACCGCGCCGTTCCGCTTCGGAGGATTCTCGAGCGAGTAGTCGTTGTAATACAATTCCGCGTTCGGGTCGGCGTCGTGCGCAAATTCAAACGCCTTGACCATGTACTCTTCGCCGATGATCTTCATCCACGGAGAGTCGCGGAGTGAACCATCTTCATTCAACGCTTCGTTGACAACGTCCCATCCTTTGATCCTGCCTTTGTAATGCCCGACGACGGTGCTGATATGATCGCGCATTCGTTCAAGCAGCAGTTCGCGGCTCGCCGGTTTTCCGGTGCTGTCCTGAAACACCCATCGCGGAGTCTGGCTGTGCCAGACGAGCGTGTGGCCGATGATGACCATGCCGTTCTTTTCGCCGAACTCGACATACCGGTCGGACGATGCGAATGCATACGTTCCGGGTTGAGGATGAACGTGTTCCCACTTCAGTACGTTTTCCGGAGTGATCGTATTGAATTGGGCGGCGGCGAGCGCGGCCCCTTTTTCATCTCTTCCCGAGAACTGCGCTTCATTCAATGCGGCGCCGACAAGAAAGCGGTTCTTAAATACGTCTTTAAGAAATGTCTGCGCCATGGCGTTGTTGCTTATGCCGAAGGCCAGAATGCCAACGAGTACGACGAGATTCTTTTTCATAGTGATCTTATTGGACTGCAAAGCTTTTCCTTCGTTCCGCCAGTTCGGTAGTGATCTGAATTTCAGCCTGCTTGTTGATGCTGTAAAAGAAGAGGCAGACGGCGCACAATCCGAATGTGATCGCCGGGAAGACGCTCATCGTCATGACGATGCCGTTCAAAGCGGACTCGCTCTGCTCGGCATTCGGAACATAACCGTAAAGCGACAGCACGAACCCGGTGATGGCGCCGCCGAACCCGAGACCTGCCTTCAGCGCGAAGACGATCGCTGAAAAGACGATGCCGGTCGCGCGCCGGTGATTCTTCCACTCGGAATAATCCGCAACGTCGGCCATCATTGCCCAGAGCAGCGGGATGGTAAACCCGTACACAAACTGCCGGGCCATTTCCATACCGAAGATCACGACTATCGCATTCGGCGGAAGGAAGACAAAGAGAAGCGTAAAGATCGTCGTTCCCAGCAGCCCGCCGATGAAAACATTCCTCTTGCCGAATCTTGTTGCCAGGCCTTTCGAGAAGAAAATGCCGATGATCGTCGAACATGTCCCGAGCACGTTGAACACGCTGAAAAGACTCGCGTAATTTTCGGCATGCATGTAATACCGGAAATAATAGAAGACGACGCTGCCGCGCATCGCGAGCGTGATAAAGAGAATGAGGGTCAGAACGAACATCGAGATCCACGGGCCGTTTCGTGTGAGGTCGCGGAAATGTTCCCTGACCGAGGCTTTCTGCGCGGGGTCGGGCTGGATGCGTTCTTTCGTGGTCGAGAATGTGATGAAGAAGAGAATGACGGCCAGCGTTGAGAAAATTCCCATCGTGTACTGATACCCCTTAGCGCCGTTCCCCTGGCCGAAGTAACCGACCATCGGAAGCGCGAGGCCTTGAATGATCAGCTGGGCGATCATTGCGAAGACGAATCGGTATGACGACAGGCTTGTCCGTTCTCCCAAATCCCCCGTCATCACTCCGCTCAAGGCCGAATAGGGCAAGTTGTTCGCAGAGTAGACCATCATCAAAGCGATGTACGTGACGTACGCGTAGATCAGCTTTCCGCCGGCGTCGAAATTCGGGGTTATGAAGGCGAGGAATCCCATGATGCCGAACGGCACAGCCGTCCAGAGGATCCACGGGCGAAATTTACCCCACTTTGTCTTGGTCCGGTCGGCAACGATTCCCATGACCGGGTCAAAGATCGCATCCCACACGCGCACGACCACCAGCAGCGTTCCGGCCGCGGCCGCGGTGATGCCGAACGTGTCGGTGTAGAAGGCGAGCTGAAACATCACCATCGTCTGGAAGATGAGGTTCGCGGCAGTGTCGCCCAAGGCGTAGCCGACTTTTTCTTTTATCGCAAGCTTTTCCGTAGTAGTCTGCAAGGGAGTTTGGAGGGTAAGTTTTAGGTTAGCAATCGTGGATTCACAATCCTACATGCGCACGGCGCCTTCTCGCTTTTCCGTATTCCGTCTTCTGAATTCTGTAATCCGGCTTCTTCTCTTAGACAACTCTCAGCACCACCTTCGTCACATCCTGGTCGCGCGAGGAATTTCCGACCATGACTTCAAAATCCCCCGCTTCGACGACCAGTTTTTTGGCGATGTTCGTAAAGGAGAGCTGTTCCGGAGCGATGGCAAAGGAGACGGTCTGTGATTCCCCCGGTTTCAGGCTGATCTTCTTGAATTCCTTCAGCTCTTTCACCGGACGGGTGACCGAGCCGACAACGTCGCGGATGTAGACCTGTACCACTTCATCCCCTCCTCGGCTTCCGGTATTCTTCACGTCGACGAGAACCCTGGTCGATTCATCGGCTTTGATGATCGGTTTTTCCAGCCGCACGTTGGTGAACTGGAACGTCGTGTAGCTCAGCCCATAGCCGAACGGATAGAGCGCCGAGATATCGTCGAAGAGGTATCCGCGGCGCGAAGAAGGTTTATGATTGTAATGACACGGGATGTGTCCTACCGATCGTGGAATCGAGATCGGCAGTTTCCCGCCGGGATTGACATCGCCGAAGAGAACGTCCGCAACGGCGATCCCCGTTTCCTGCCCCAAATACCAGCACTCGATAATCGCCGGGATCCTGGCCGCGACCTCGCTGATCGAGTTGGGCCGGCCGTTGAAGAGAAGGACCACGATCGGTTTGCCGGTTTCAACGATCGATGCGACGAGTTCATTCTGCATTCCGAAGAGATCGAGGTTTGCCCTGTCGCCGAGATGAACGTTGCTCCACGCTTCGCGCGAGGTCTGCTCGTTATCCCCGAGAACCAACACTACCGTGTCCGCTTTCTTTGCTGTTTGTACTGCTTCGGCGATAAGTTTCTTGTTCTCTTTCGGGTCGGGAAGCGTTACGACGTCCTCATCCCACGCACCGCCGACGGTGTTCTTGCATCCTTCGCTGTACAGGACAGTGACGTCACCGCCGACTTTCTCTTTGATCCCCTGGAGTACCGTGGTAAAATATTTCGGTTTGCCGCTGTAGCCGCCCAGCAGCTTTCTGTCGGCGTTCGGCCCGATGACGGCTATCGTACTTCCTTTTTTCTTCGTCAGGGGAAGCAGGCCGTTGTCGTTCTTCAGAAGCACCATCGTTTCGTGAGCGGCGCGAAGGGCGATCTTCCTGTTGTCTTCGATCCGGCGCTCGTGACGAACGGCATCGAGCGAAATGTACGGATCGTCGAACAATCCGATGAGGAACTTATACTTCAGCAGCGCCGCGACCAGCTCGTCGATCGCAGATTCCGCGATCATTCCGTCGCGCACCAGGCTGGTGAGGTTGGGATAACAATCCGGGTCGGGGAGTTCGATGTTGACCCCGGCATTGACCGCAAGAATTGCCGCTTCGATCTTGTTCGCCGCGACCGCATGGCTCACGCTATCGGCTTTTCCGTTCAGCTCGGTGATCGCGTAGTAATCCGAGACCACGAACCCCTCGAATCCCCATTCGCCTCTCAACACGTCGCGCAGCAGCCACCGATTGGCATGCGACGGAACGCCGTCGATCTCGTTGTACGACGCCATCACGCTCATAACGTTGGCCTTCCTGATCACTTCTTTGAAGGGGAAGAGGAAGGTATCGCGAAGAACACGTTCGGAAAAATTTCCCGGACCGCAATTGGAACCGGATTCAGGCTGGCCGTGAGCGGCGAAATGTTTCAGTGTTGCGATGAGATGTTTCTTATCGGAAAACGTTCCGTCCCCCTGGAATCCTTTCACCGCGGCGATGCCCATGCGTGAAATGAGGTACGGGTCCTCGCCGAACGTTTCTTCGACACGCCCCCAGCGCGGGTCGCGGGCCACGTCGACGACGGGCGTCAGGGCCTGGTGAGCTCCGCGCGACCGTGTCTCTTCTGCAACGGATGAATAGATTGTTTCGACAAGCTGTGGATTGAACGTCGACGCCAATCCGATCGGTTGAGGATAACTCGTCGCATCTTTCGCCGCCAGCCCGTGGAGACATTCCTCGTGAAAAATTACCGGGATACCAAGGCGCGTCTCTTCCACAAAAAATTTCTGAAGCTTGTTCGAAAGTTCCGCCATCGCGACGGCTTCCTGTCCGCCTCCGGTGTCGCTGATCCGCCCGATCTGGCCGATACCGTCCTTAAGATAGTGTCCCAATTTTTTCAGGTTGAGTTTTCCCGCTTCGTCGAAGAGGATCGTTTTCTTCTGCCCCCAGATGCAGATCATTTGCGCGATTTTTTCCTCGAGGGTCATGCGGCCAAGCAGGTCGGCAACGCGGTCGTCAACAGAGAGCTTGGGATTTTTGTAGTCTGGCAGGTCTAATTGGACGTCTGCGGCAGTGTGGGAAAGTTTTTCTATCATTGTAGGATTCCGTGCACTAGAACCACGTGCGGGCAAAACGAAATGGGATGTCGATCGGTCATTCATTTTCTTTGATACTGTGTCCGCGAACAACTCGCTTCCCCAGCGTTGCAGACAAATCACGCCGCATCAAAGACGCCGAATGTATCAAATAGATCTTTGCGTTTTCACGCCGGCTTAAAAATCGCCTCACCCCTCCGGCTGGAAACTCCGATTCATTATTCCTATTTAATGGGTTAAATTGCTATTGAACCGTTTCAATAGTAAACAACAACTATTAAAAAGGCAAGGGAAAAAAAGATAATTTGCACACTGTTCAGCAAAAAGATCCGCATTTGCAGGATGCGAAAATGTTCATTATATCGGGCTTTTTTGAAGATTCCGAGATTCACCAACCTTCAAGTTCTCCCCTCCCGTTTCAAATCATTCAAAGTGCTACCAATAGTGATGGACACTTTTTCGGATGCTGCGCTCGTAGATCGCTCGCACGGCGTCCATCGTTTGGCGGGAAAGAGGGGGCAGATCTGCAGAGGAAGCGTTTTGTTCTTCCTGATCCTTCCGTTTTGCTCCCGGGATTGCGCATGTCACAGCATCGAACATTAGGATCCAGCGAAGGGCAAATTGAGTGAGCGACATTCCGGCGGGGCAGACCGCTTTCAATTCCTCGACTGCTATGAGGCTTGTCTCATAATCGACCCCGGAAAATGTTTCTCCCCTGTCGAAATCTTCACCGTGTCTGTTGAAATGCCTGTGGTCGTCTGCTGCGAACTTTGAGTCGCGGGAAAATTTTCCGGTCAGAAGTCCCGACGCAAGAGGGACACGCGCCAGAATTCCAACCTCTTTTTTCTTTGCCAGGTCAAAAAATAACTCTGCAGGACGATGACGAAACATGTTGAAAATGATCTGGACGGTCTGCACTCCCGGATACTCGATCGCTTTGATTGCCTCTTCGACTTTTTCAACGCTCACGCCGTAGAAGCGTATCTTTCCGGCTTTTGTCAGATCGTCGAGGATCTCGAAGACCTCCGGCCTGTAATACACTTCCGTCGGCGGGCAATGAAGCTGGAGAAGATCGAGCGCGTCGGTGCTCAAATTTTTGAGACTGCGTTCGACGAACAGGCTGAGATTTTTCCTGTTGTATCCGTCGGCGGTGTGCGGACTCAGCCGGCGGCCGGCTTTTGTCGCGACGAATAATTTTTCTTTTCGTTCGCGGCGCAGCGCAGCCACCAGTCGTTCGCTTCGTCCATCGCCGTACACGTCGGCGGTATCGATGAAATTCACTCCGAGGTCGAGCGCTTTGTGAAGAGCTTCAAGCGATTCTTTGTCGTCGACATTCCCCCATGTTCCCCCGATCGCCCAGGCGCCGAAACTTATCGCGGAGACATTCCATCCAGTGCGTCCTAATTTTCTGTATTCCATTCAATTTCTCATTTTTAGTTTTTCATTTCTCATTTGCTTCCTAGATGCATCGTTCTTATCCCGTAAAATACAGGTATCCTCCGAGGATGACGGCAACGACGAAGACCGAGGTTGCGACCTCACGCCAGCTCCAGCTCGCCTGCGACTCCGTCAGATGTTCCTGCGTTCTGGTGCCGAAGGTGAGATTGGTGAGCTTTTCGTAATCGGGCGCTTCGGTCGCATAACTTACGCCGACCATGACCAGTGCAGAAACGATCGTGATGAGGATGCTGAAATACTGGAAATTGATGTTGTTGATCACCCAGAGGAACGACCCTTCCTCATACCCGCCCATCCCGAGCGTCACCGGAGTATCAATGAGCATCCGGAAGAGGCCAAGCGCCAGGCCGACGATCATGGCCCAGAAGCATCCCTGGGCGTTGAGACGTTTCCAGAAGACGCCAAAGAAGAAGACCACGAAGATCGGGGGAGCAAGATACCCCTGCACGGTCTGGAGATAATTGTAGAGCCCCGGCGCCCCCTTGACCACCGGAATCCATGCCATCGCGATCAGGACCATGATGATGGTGGCGATGCGCCCCGTGCGAACGATCTGGTGCTGACTTGCCAGGGGGCGGAATTTCTGATAAAGATCGACCGTGAAGAGGGTCGAGCAGGCATTGAACACCCCGGCCAGCGACCCCATCAACGCTGAAAGAAGACCGGCGACCACGATGCCCCGCAGACCGACCGGGAGGAGGTATTTCACCATCATAGGAAACGCCGCCTGCGAGACCGCGGTCGCTTTCCCCGTCGCAGGATCGTAGACCGATTCCAGTCCAGGGACTTTTCCGCTCTTTGCGAGCGCGAAACAGATAAGACCCGGGATAATAAAGAGATACACCGGAAAGAGTTTCAGCACTCCGGCAAAGATACTGCCGCGGCGGGCGACCGCTTCGCTCGGAGCGCCCAGCGCGCGCTGCACGATGTACTGGTCCGTGCACCAGTACCAAAGTCCGATCACCGGGGCGCAGATCGCCATCCCCAGCCACGGGAATGCGCCGTTAAAATACCATGCCTGCTTCACAAGATCCCCGGCAGCGTTCTTCTCGATCACCGGCGACCAGGTGCTCGCCACGCCCGCCGGCGTCAGCGGTTTCCAGAGATTGAACATATCCGAGCCGCAGAGAGCCTTCAGCTCACTCCACCCCCCAAGCTTGTTCAGCCCGTAGAATGTCAGCAAGGCAGACCCTCCGATCAGCACCGTTACCTGCACCGCGTCGTTATAGGCCACGGCCCGCATGCCGCCGAGCGCCGTGTAGAGCCCCGTAAGGATGATCACGATCACCGAACCGATCCAGAAAGCATCCACCACGTGGCCGGCGATAACCAGCTGCATCTCCGGCAGCAGGGTGGCGAAAACCACCCCGCCGGCAAAGATCCCGACGGCGATCTTCGCAACGATGAACGTGACGATCGAGACGACCGACAAAACATACCGCGAGCGGACCGAAAAGCGCCTCTCAAGAAATTCGGGCATCGTGAAAACAAGCGAGCGCGCGTAAAACGGCACGAAGATCCACGCAAGGACCAGAAGGCACCATGCATGGAATTCGTAATGAGCCAGTGCGACGCCGTCCTTGGCCCCCGAGCCCGCCAGCCCGACGATGTGCTCCGAACCGATGTTCGACGCGAATATCGACGCCCCGATGATCCACCAGCTTAAGTTCCGCCCGGCCAGAAAGTAATCCGCCGCTTCGTCTTTGCCTCTTCGCACCACCCACCATGCAACGCTCAACAGAATCGCAAAATACGCCCCGATCGCAAGCCAGTCCAACAGTTGTAATGAAGAACCCATGTCAAAAACCTCGCATTCATTTTGTCGAAAATTGATAGATCGTGGTTTGATGATACACACTCCCCGGCCTCAGAACAGCCGAGGGAAAACTCGGTTCGTTGGGAGAGTCGGGGTAGCATTGCGCCTCGAGACAGAAACCGGTCCTGTACTTGTATGCGACGCCGTTCTTTCCTTTTGCGCTTCCGTCAAGAAAATTGCCCGTGTAAAACTGGAGCCCCGGCTGATCGGTGAACAGTGTCAGCACCCGTCCGCTCGTCGGCTCATAGACTTCAGCCACCTTGCGGACCTTCTTGTCGTAGCCTCGCAATACCCAGTTATGGTCGTACCCTCCGGCAAGCTGAAGCTGTTCATCCTTATCATTGATATGAGCGCCGATCGGCGTGAGCGTCCGGAAATCCATCGGCGTGTTCACTACGCTTGCGAGCTTGCCCGTCGGAATCAATCCCCTCCCGACCGGAGTCGTCGAGTCCGAAGCGATCATCAGTTCGTGCCCGAGAATATTCTTCGTACAATCCCCGGTGAGGTTGAAATACGAGTGGTGCGTCGGGTTAAAGACCGTCGGCTTGTCGGTTCTCCCTTCGTAGCGGATCTCCAGTCCGTTGTCCTTTGTCAGCGTATAGGTCACAGACACTGTAACCGTCCCGGGATATCCTTGCTCCCCGTCTTTGCTGATATACGTCAGCTTCAGCGACGGGCCTCGTTCGTCCTCCACCGGCGCGGCGCTCCAGAGTACCTTACTGAACCCCACAACCCCTCCGTGCAGATGGTTCACCCCGTCGTTGACCGACAGCTGATATTCTTTTCCGTCCAGTTCGAACTTCCCTTTCGCGATCCGGTTCCCGTATCGACCCACGATCGCGCCGAAGTATGCTCTGCCATTCACATACCCCTCCAGCGAATCATACCCCAACACGACGTCCGCTAATGTGCCTGTCTTATCCTTCACATACAGGTTCGTTAGGATCGCACCGTAGTTGATGACCTCTGCCTTCATTCCCGTGTCATTTATCAGGGTATACTTGAAGACCTCACGCCCGTCGGCAAGCTTGCCAAA